>WNFV01000436.1_pt1 | contig 89953 bp, 94 predicted proteins | sample 5400101 | NCBI WGS metagenome assembly WNFV01 (sample SAMN13153361, study PRJNA577476) | soil metagenome | isolation source: 115 cm soil or saprolite under grassland replicate 1 | place: USA:California | collected 2016-06-15
TCACGGCCGCGGCACTCGTCGCCGGGGCGCTCGTGCTCGAAGCCACGGGTCGGGCCGGCCGGCTGCCCTACTGGCATCGCCAGGTCGATGAGCACTGGCTCGACGAGTACCGGGGCTGGGTGTACGGACTGGGATACGGCGTGCAGCTGGGCGCGGGTGTCGTCACCATCGTCAGTACCGCGACGGTCTACGCGATGCTCGTGTTGGCGGCCGCGGCGTCGGTCGCGGGTGGCACCATCGTCGGCCTGACCTTCGGGACGATCCGGGGCGCCTCGGTGCTCTTGGTCCACCGCGTCGACAGCCCGGCCCGGCTCGTTGCGTTCCACCGCTCGTTCCAACGCCTCGAGCGCGTAGGGCGGCGGCTCGCGGTGTCGAGCCTCGGCCTGTGCGTCGCCGGTCTCGTCGTCGCCGCCGTGGCCGCATGAGCCGAGTCCGCGGTCACGGGATCGCGCTCGAGGTACCGGCCGGATGGGAGGTCCGGATCGCCGCGCCTGCCGCCGTCGTCGCGGGCGCGGCCGCCGACCCCGACGGGCCCGAGCCGGAGCGCCGCGCGCTCGTGCACGCCGGCAACTTCCCCCTTCCGGAGGAGCGCGGCGCGTTCGGCAGCGGAGCCGTCGAGCGCATGGGCCGCGGGGACGTCTTCATCGGCCTCATCGAGTACGACCGGGCGTCAGCAGGTACGGCGTTGTTCGCGGCGCGGGGCGTACCGCACGCGTTGCGCCCGAGTGACTTCGACCCGAAGACCATGCAGCGACCCATCGCGGGCCAGTCGGGCGTGCAACGGTTCTTCACCGAAGGGGGTCGAGCGTTCTGTCTCTACGCCGTGCTCGGCAGCCACCGGGCCCGCCCGGCACTGGTCCCCGTACTCAACCAAGTGCTGACCACGATCGAGATCTCGGCCTGAGGCCGCCAACGGGTGTAAGAATCGGCATGCCGTTCGCCCCACGGCTGTGCACATCGCGAACTGCCCCGGGGCGGCTACTGCCCATCAAGCCAGGAGAGAGACACGTTGAGGCATAGGCGACTGCGCGGAATCGGTCTTGGGGTCGTACTTCTGTTGGTGGCCGCGGGGTGCGGCGACGACGAAGGCGGCACGACCGACACGACATCGGGAGGCACCACCACTGGGCCCAGCAGCGAGTTCGAGGGGCTCGCGTTCGACGAGTCCGCCCAGTGCGGTGTGGACCCGTACACCGGATCGTTCGCCAAGCTCGAAGCCGTCGACGAGTTCACCGTGAAGTTCACGTTGTGCGCCCCCGACGTCGCGTTCCCGGCGAAGGTGGCGTTCACCTCGTTCGGCATCTACTCAGAGGACCAGATCGAATCCAGCGGCGGTGGCGGGGATCTCGTCGACGCACCGATCGGCACCGGGCCTTACGCACTGGAGACGTGGGACCGCGGCACCCAGATCGTGTGGAAGAAGTTCGCGGACTACTGGGGTGAGCCGGCGCATTCGGACACGCTGGTGTTCAAGTGGAGTGCCGAAGCGGCCCAGCGCCTGGTGGAGCTCCAGTCCGGCACGGTCGACGGCATCGACAACGTCGGCACCGACGACTTCCAGACGGTGCAGGGCGACTCCAACCTCCAGCTCATCGAGCGGGACGCGCTGAACGTCTTCTACGTCGGCTTCAACGTGGACATGCCGCCGTTCGACAACGAGAAGGTCCGCCAGGCCATCGCCCACGCGATCGACAAGGACCGGATCGTGAACAACTTCTACCCGAAGGGGTCCGAGCCCGCCGCGCAGTTCCTCCCGCCGGCCATCCCCGGCTTCGTCGACAACTTCACCGGCAACGACTTCGACGTCGACGCGGCCAAGGCGCTCATGGCTGACGCCGGCTTCGCGGACGGCATCGATGTGAAGCTCAGCTACCGCGACGTCGTCCGCGGTTACCTGCCGCAGCCGACGCCGGTGGCCACCGACCTGCAGGACCAGTTGGCGAAGATCGGCATCCGGGTGACGCTCGACCCTCAGGAGTCGACGACCTTCATCGACAACGCCAACGCCGGCAGCCTGCCCTTCTACCTCCTCGGTTGGGGCGCGGACTATCCCGACGCCACCAACTTCCTCGACTACCACTTCGGCAAGGGTGCGTCGCCGCAGTTCGGCACCGGCTTCTCCGACATCCACGGCCTGCTTGCCGACGCTTCGCAGACCACGGACCAGGACGAGCGCAACGACCTGTACTCGCAGGTGGCCGACCTTCTCGCCGAGCACGTCCCGATGGTGCCGGTCGCCTATGGCGGTTCGGCCGTGGCGTTCAAGGCGAGCGTCAAGGGCGCCTTCGCCAGCCCCCTCACGAACGAGGAGCTGGCGCTGATGGACAACGGTCAGGACCAGATCGTGTTCATGCAGAACGCCGAGCCCGGCGGTCTGTACTGCGCCGACGAGACCGATGGTGAGTCGCTCCGGGCCTGCGAGCAGATGAACGAGGCACTGCTCGGCTACGAGCCGGGAGGCACCGAGGTCCAGCCGCGGCTGGCCGAGTCCTACGAGAGCAACGACGACCTGACCGAGTGGACGTTCCACCTCCGCGAGGGCGTCAAGTTCCACGACGGCTCGTCGCTCGACGCCAACGACGTGGTGAAGAGCTTCCGGGTCCAGTGGGATGCGGCCGATCCGCTTCACAAGGGCCGGGTGGGCGACTTCACCTACTTCTCAGCGCTCTTCGGAGGTTTCCTGAATCCTCCGCCCTCGGACTAGCCGGGGGCGGGGCACCGCCCGGTGCTGCGGTTCATCCTCCGGCGGTTGCTCATCTCGATCCCGGTGCTGTTCGGGATCGTGCTGTTCACGTTCGTCCTGGCACGGGTCATTCCTGGCGACCCGTGCCGGGCCGCGCTCGGCGAGCGGGCGACCGACAAGATCTGCGACGACTTCATCCGGCGCGAGGGACTCGACCGTCCGATCATCACGCAGTTCGGCCACTATGCCGGGGACTTGCTTCACGGTGACTTGGGCATGTCCGTGTCGCAGCGGCGGCCGGTCACGACGTTGCTGAAGGAGCGGCTGCCGATCACCCTCGAGCTGTCGATCGCGGCCCTCACGTTGGCGACGTTGGCCGGCATCCCGCTCGGCGTGATCTCCGCGTACCGGCACAACTCCAAGACCGACGTGATCACGATGGTCGGCGCGAACGTCGGGGTGTCGATGCCGGTGTTCTGGCTGGGGTTGATGCTCCAGTACCTGTTCGCGGTGAAGCTGAAGGACACGCCACTCGGGTTACCACCCTCGGGTTCGCTTCAGGCGGGCCTGGTGCCGAAGCCGTTCTACGAGCAGTGGGGATGGACGAAGAACGGCGTCTTCGAGTTCGTCAGCAACATCGACCTGGTCAACTCGGTGCTCATCTGGCGGTGGGACATCTTCGTGAACGCCGGTCTTCACCTCGTGCTGCCCGCGGCCGCGCTGGCCACCATCCCCATGGCGATCATCGCCCGGATGACGCGCTCGAGCCTGCTCGACGTGCTCGGCCTCGACTACGTGCGGACGGCGCGGGCCAAGGGCTTGCGTGAGTTCCTGGTGGTCGTGCGGCACGCGCTGCGCAACTCGTTGCTCCCGGTGGTCACGATCCTCGGCCTGTCGCTGGGGTCCCTCGTGGGGGGCGCGATCCTCACCGAGACGATCTTCAACCTCACCGGCGTGGGCAAGACGCTCTTCGACGCGATCAGCGCCCGTGACTACACGGTCGTGCAGGGCTTCACCCTGGTGATCGCCATCAGCTTCGTGCTCATCAACCTGCTGACGGACCTCATCTACACGTTCCTCGACCCGCGGGTCCGAGTGTCATGACCACGTTCGAGAAGCGAGCCCCGGTGGGCGGCGAGCTTTCGGGTCCGCCGCAGGCGGACGCCGCCAATCTCGCCTCCGAACCTCCGGTTCGGAGGCGATGACTCGTGGCTATTGAGGAGCTGCCGATCGCGGAAACGGGGCCGGTCCTACGCAGCCGGGGGCTGTGGCGCGATGCGTTCCGTGAGACGATCCGCAAGCGCTCGGCGCTGTTCGGGCTCGTTCTGCTCGCGTTCCTCGTCTTTCTCGCCGTGTTCGCCCCGCTGATCGCGCCGTTCGGACCGAACGAGGTCGTCCGGGACGAGGAGCACCTCAAGAACCGGGAGCCGCCGTGCGTCCACCTCTTCGGGTGCGACGACGCGAAGCCCCAGCACGTCGTCGGGCTCGACGAGAACGGGCGCGACGAGTTCAGCCGGCTCCTGTTCGGGGCGCGGGTGTCGCTCCTGGCGGGCATCGTGTCCGTGTCGTTCGCCGTGATGATCGGCACGGCCATCGGCCTCGTCGCCGGCTTCTACGGACGCTGGGCGGACACCGTGCTCATGCGATTGATGGACGTCCTGCTCGCGTTCCCCGCGCTGCTGCTCGCCATCCTGATCGTCACGGTTCTCGGGCGTGGCCTGTTCAACGCGATCCTCGCCATCTCGACGGTGACCATCCCCATCTACGCGCGCGTGGTGCGGGCCAACGTGCTGTCGGTACGCGAGATGGACTTCGTCACCGCCGACCGGGCGCTGGGCGTCTCGAACCGGCGCATCCTCTGGCACCGCGTGCTGCCCAACTCGCTCACCCCGCTGGTGGTGCAAGCCACGCTCGGCATCGCCACCGCCGTGCTCGAGATCGCGGCCCTCTCGTTCCTCGGCCTCGGCGTGCAGCCGCCGAGCGCGGAGTGGGGGTCGATGCTCGCGGCCAACCGTAACCAGGTCTTCACCGCACCCCATCTCGTGTTCTTCCCGGGCCTGTTCATCATGGTGAACGTCCTCGCCTTCAACCTCATAGGCGACGGCTTCCGCGACGCCCTCGACCCCCGCCTCAACCGATGACCGAGCCCACGGCGCGTTCTGGCGAGCGTGACTTGTCTCCTGGACCAGTGGATCTCGCCAGAACGCCGCCGTTGCTGCAGATCGAGCGGCTCTCGACGTGGTTCTTCACCGCCGACGGGATCGTGAAAGCGGTGGACGGCGTCGACCTCACGGTGTCGCGAGGCGAGGTGCTCGGCCTCGTCGGTGAGTCGGGGTCGGGCAAGAGCGTGACGTCGCTGTCGATCCTGCGCCTCGTCGGCGACCCCGGCCGCATCATCGGCGGCTCCATCCGCTTCGACGGTGAGGAGCTGCTGCAGAAGTCGATGAAGGAGATGCGCCGCGTGCGGGGCGAGCGCGTCAGCATGATCTTCCAGCAGCCGGTGTCGTCGCTGAACCCGGCCTACAAAGCGGGCTTCCAGATCGCCGAGGTCTACGAGATCCACGAGCGGATGCGCCGCAAGGCCGGCATCCCCAAGGCCGTCGAGATGCTGCGCAAGGTCGGCATCGCCGATGCCGAGCGGCGGGTCAAGTCGTTCCCGCACCAACTGTCGGGCGGGATGGCGCAGCGGGTGATGATCGCGATGGCCCTGGCCGCCGGACCCGAGCTGCTCATCGCCGACGAGCCCACTACCGCCCTCGACGTCACCATCCAGGCCCAGATCCTCGAGCTGATGCGCGATCTCCAGGCCGACCTCGGCATGGCCGTCGTGCTCATCACCCACGACCTCGGCATCGTGGCCGAGATGGCCGACCGGGTGGCGGTCATGTACGCGGGGCAGATCGTCGAGGAGACCGACACCCGCACGCTGTTCCGACAGCCGCTGCACCCGTACACCCAGGGCCTCATCGGCTCGGTGCCGGTGATCGGCGTTCGGCGCGAGACGCTGGCGGTGATCCCGGGGCGGGTCCCCAACCTCATCGACCTCCCGCCCGGCTGCCGGTTCGCACCGCGCTGTCAGGCTCGGATCGAAGCCGGCCTTCTGCAGTGCACCGAGTACCTCCCGGCGCTCGTCGAGGTGCGGCCCGGTCACAAGGTCCGGTGCTTCCTTCACAGCGATGAGGTCGAGGAGTCGACCGCGTGAGCCTGCTCGAGGTGCGCGGCTTGGTGAAGACCTTCCCGGTGCAGGCCGGCGCGTTCGCGAAGCTGACCGGAGGCGTGCGCGCCGTCGACGGCGTCGACCTCGACGTCGAGGCCGGCGAGGTGCTCGGTCTCGTGGGCGAATCGGGCTGCGGCAAGAGCACGCTCGGCCGGCTCGTGCTCCGCTTGCTCGAACCGGACCTCGGCAGCATCCGCTTCGACGGCCGTGACGTGGTGGCGGCCAAGGGCGACGAGCTCCGGGCCCTCCGCCGCGAGCTGCAGATCATCTTCCAGGACCCCTACTCGTCGCTCGACCCTCGAGCCACTGTGGGCGACAGCATCGCCGAGGGATTGCGCGTCCACGGCGTTCCTCGCCACCAGCGCCAGTCCCGCGTCGATGAGGTGCTGACGCTCGTCGGCCTCGAGCCGTACCACGCCCGCCGTTACCCGCATCAGTTCAGCGGAGGACAGCGCCAGCGGATCGGCATCGCCCGGGCGCTGGCGGTCGACCCCCGTTTCCTCGTGGCGGACGAGCCGGTGTCGGCCCTCGACGTTTCCATCCAGTCCCAGATCCTCAACCTGCTGCGCGACCTCCAATCGCGCCTCGACTTCACGCTGTTGTTCGTCGCCCATGACCTCAGCGTGGTCGAGCACCTGAGTGACCGGGTGGCCGTGATGTACCTCGGCCGGATCGTCGAGATCGGCACGCGCGACGACGTCTTCAACTCACCGCAGCATCCGTACACGGAGGCCTTGCTGTCGGCGATCCCGGTGCCCGATCCCGAGCGAGTACGGGAGCACATCGAGCTTCGGGGCGAGCTGCCCAGTCCTCTCGACCCGCCGACCGGGTGCCACTTCCACCCGCGCTGCCCGATCGCGGTCAAGGGGGTGTGCGACGAGGAGGACCCGGTGCTCCTGCCCGCACCCCACCAGCCGTCGCACCTCGCGGCGTGCCACTTGCGCACGGGAGCCCACCAGGACCTCGGCCTCCAACAGAAGATCTACCGGCGCGCCGCCGGCGGGTTCCAGAAGAAACCCCTGTAGAGGTACACGCCGTGGTAACCGATGCGGCGATAGATGGCCTCTCCCATGCGGCTGGCCTGGAGGCCCACCATCGGCGAGCCCACGTCGAACGCGGCCTGGGTCATCCGGGTCACCACCGCCTGACCGATGCCGCGGCCGCGCGCTTCGGGCACGGTCGACAGCAGGAACGCGCCGGCCACCGGCGCGCCGACGAACGTCAGCCCTGAGCTCACCGGCTCGCCGTCGAGAGTCGCGAGGAACAGCGTCATGGCCGACCCGAGCCAGCGGTCGGGATGGCGAAAGCGCACGGCGGCCTCGGCGCGGGACAGTCCCGCGTCGGCGTAGCCGGCGGCCATGACCGACGCGAACGCGACCACGTCGTCGGGCGTGCTGACGTGGCGGATGGCCACGCCCTCGGACACGGGCGCGTCCTCCGGCCGCGTCCAGCAGTGCATCTCAGGGGTGCGCAGCAACGGGACCAGACCGGCCTCCACCGCGGCCTCGGCCACGTCGGCCTCGGTGTCGCTGCGCGTGTACAGCATGAAGCTCCGGCTCCGCTCCCCGTAGAAGCGCACGGCCGCGGCGACGGCGTCCGCGGGGGGCACCGCCGGGTCGAGGCGGGCGGCGATGTCGATGGCCGAGGGCTCTCTGTTCGGCCCGACCAGCATGAGCACGCCGTCGGTCTCGACCACCTCGCCGTCGGCCAGCCGGACCTGCTCACTGCAGAACGCGAGGAAGCACTCGTGGCCGAGGTCGAGGGCCTCGGCCGACCCGGGCGTCGGGACCACAACCGGAGTCTCCCACCGGCAGAATGGACGGCGACATGCGCATCGCCTTCGGTACCGACGAACGGACCCCCCTCACCGACGACATCAAAGCCACGCTGGCCGGGCGCGGTCACGAGCTGGTGGTCGTGAGCGAGGGCGGGCCGTGGCCCGATGTCGGCCGCGGCGTAGGGGAGGCCGTTGCCGCCGGCGACGCCGACCGCGGTGTGGTCTGCTGCTGGACCGGCACCGGCGTGTCGATCGCGGCCAACAAGGTGCCGGGCGTGCGCGCCGCGCTGTGCACCGACGCCGAGACGGCCCGGGGCGCCCGCCGGTGGAACGACGCCAACGTCCTCGCCCTCGGGCTGCGGCTCACCTCACCCGAGGTCGCCCGCGAGATGCTCGATGCATTCCTCACGGCCGAGCCCGACGACTCGGAACGGGAGCAGATCGACAAGCTCCGATAGGTTCACAGGATGCCGACGTTCGTGATGTTCTCCACGCTCGGACCCGATGGGTCCGCCACCCTCCGACAGAACCCCGAGCGCCTCCGCGAGGTCAACGCGGACGTGGAGGCGATGGGCGTGAAGGTCATCCACCAGTACGCGCTGCTCGGCAACTGGGACTTCCTCAACATCCTCGAGGCGCCGGACGAGTTGACGATGGCTCGGGTGGCGACGGCCCTCTCGGCCCGCGGCACGGTCAAAACCATGACGCTCCTCGCCATCGAAGTCGAGGATTTCATCGCCGCGCTCAGCACGAGAGACCCGTAGCCGCGTGGGGGGTGCCCGACGGGGGCGCTCCGCGATCCCCCCGAGGCGAAATCGGGTTCTAGTACCACCACATTCCGCGTTTGCGTTCGGCGCGCACGTCCTCGCCCGCGAAATCGACCGGCAGCACCTCTCGGTCCGACAACCGTCGCACGCGGTAGCCGTTGGCCGTCACCTCGGCGATCTCGAACCCGCGCGCCCAGCGCGCGTCGAAGCGCCGTCGAACCTCGACCTTTTCCCCCGGCTCCAAGTCGTTGGTCACCGCGCAGAGATTCAAGGTCAACCGCCCGGCCGTTTCAAGGCACGAACGCGATCGTCGGCTCGACCACGACGTCGGTGCGCAGGCTGTTGGCGATGAAGCACTCGCGGTGGGCGACGTCCACGAGGTGGGTCACGCGGTCGAGGGTGGGGCCTTCGGCCACCTCGATGCGGGGTCGCAACGTGATGCGCGTGATGCGCATCGGCCGGTCGTCGTCCGGCATCACCCCGTCGGCCTCGTCCTCGTAGCTCCGCACGTCGACCCGAGCGCGAGACGCCACGGCGAGGAACGAGAGCAGTTGGCATGACGAGGCGGCCGCGACCAGCAGCTGCTCGGGGTTCATCAGCGCCGGATCGCCGCGGAACGCGGGGTCGGACGCCAACGTCAGCTCGGCCTCTGCCGGCGGCGCCGTGACCCGATGCGTCCGGTCGTAGGCCTCGTAGCCGACGGCAGTCGACCCCGTCCACGAGCATGTCGTCGTGTACCGGTGGGTGTGGCCCATGGCCGGCACCGTACGCTCCAGGCCATGGTGACGACTGCGGATATCAAGCTCACCGAATGGACGTCGTGTGGTGGTTGCGCCGCCAAGTGGGGAGCATCGCCGCTCGCTGTGATGGTGCGGGCGCTGTCGGCGTCTCCGGTCGGCGATCTGCTCGTCGGGCTGGCGCCCTTCGACGACGCCGCGGTCTACCGCCTCAGTGAGGATGTCGCGCTGGTGTCGACCACCGACTTCTTCCCACCGCTCGTCGACGATCCCGACGACTTCGGCGCGATCGCCGCGGCCAACGCGTGCAGCGACGTGTATGCGATGGGCGGGCGGGTGATCCTGGCCCTCAACATCGCGGCGTTCCCCGAACGCATGCCCGGGGACGCCATCGCGGCGATCTTCTCCGCGGCGGCTGCGATCGTCGCGGAGGCCGGCGGTGTCGTTGCCGGCGGGCACACGATCCGTTCCGAGGAGCCGATCTTCGGGCTGGCGGTGCAGGGCCTCGTGCACCCCGATCGGGTGTTCACCAAGGGCGGCGCGCGGGCCGGCGACATTCTCGTGCTGTCGAAGCCGATCGGGACCGGGATCCTGCTGGCCGGCGGCGGCGAGGGCGACAAGCGCGCCGCCATCACGCGCATGCGGGTGCTCAACCGGATCGCGGCCGAGACCTTGGCCGCTGCGCCCGCGGGCACGGTTCACTCGGTCACCGATGTCACGGGTTTCGGTCTGCTCGGTCACGCGTGGGAAGTGGCGGAGCGTTCATCGGTTGTCGTCGTGCTCGACAGCGCATCCCTCCCGCTCTACGACGGCGCGCTGTCGACCGCCGAGGCGGGCGTCCGCACCGGCGGCGATGCCCGCAACCGCCAGCACCTCGAGTCCCGGGTCGCCGTGGCCCGTACGGTGCCGGCGGCCCTCGAGGCGCTCGCGTACGACCCGCAGACATCGGGCGGACTGTTGGCGGCGGTCGAGCCAGCGGCCGCGCCCGCGCTCGTCGATGCCGGGTTCACCGTCGTCGGTACGGTCGAAGCGGGCGAGGCGTCCGTCCGCCTGGACTGACTCGTCCGGTACTGTCGCCGGCGATGGCGGCCGTCAGCGCTCCGATGCTGCGCAAGGCGATCAGGGCGAAGTCCCCGTCGCTCGAGGTCGAGCGCAGTTTTTGGAGTAGCGGGCACGAGGTGGTCGTCGGCATGGACGAAGTGGGGCGGGGGGCGTGGGCCGGACCGCTGTCGGTGGGCGCCGCCGTGTTGCCCCGCGACAGGCGGGTCTACAAGGTGCGCGACTCCAAGATGCTCACCGAGGCCGAGCGCGAGGCGCTCTTCGACCGGATCGGGTCGTGGTGCACCGCGTGGGCCGTCGGCCACGCCAGCCAGCAGGAGTGCGACGACCTCGGCATGTCCGCGGCCCAGCGGCTGGCCGCGGCCCGGGCGATCGAAGGGCTGGGGTTGAAGCCCGACCGGGTCCTGCTCGACGGCAAGTGGGACTTCGTCGGCGGCGGCCGGAGCACCCGGCTCGTCAAGGGCGACGCCCGGTGCCTGTCCATCGCCGCCGCATCGATCCTGGCCAAGGTGACCCGCGACCGCATCATGCGGGCGGAGGCCGACTGCTACCCCGGCTACGACTTCGACCTCAACAAGGGCTACCCGTGCCCGCGGCACAAGGCCGCGCTCCAATGGCTCGGCCCGACCGCCATCCACCGCCGCAGTTGGGTGTTCATGGACCACCTCGTGTGGACCGGTGTCCCCCGCGTGCGGTCGCCCGAGCCCAGCTCTCGCTCTTCGACGACGAGTAAGTGAGGGCCCGGTGGAGGGGGGCATCACCGTTGAGCTCGCCACCCGGGTGCGAGCCGCGGTCAACGGCCTGGCCGACGCGCGACTCACCGAGGGGGAGTGGGTCTCGGCCCAAGCGCTCCTCGACGCGCTCGGAGCTGCCCTCGAGGTCAACGATGTGCCGACGATCGAACGGCTCCACGGCGAACTCGCCTCGCTCCGGTCGCTAACCGAGACGGTGCGACCGGGCACGGTCGTGTGTCCGGGCTGCGGCTTCGGCAACGACCGAGTCGCCGACTTCTGTGCCCGCTGCGGGCAGTTCCTCACGTGGTCCGGGGAGAAGGTGGCCCCGTCCGCGCCTCCGGCCGCTCCGCCGCCGGCCGGCGCGCCGAAGGCTCGCCCGGGTTTGTTGGCCCGGATCCGGCAGCGCCTGGCGGCCGAGCGGGACCCGGCGAGCCATGACCCGCCTCCACCGCCGAGGCCGCCTGCCCCTGCCGCGGCCCCGGTGCCGCGTCCGGCGCGCATGCCCGCGCCCGCGCACATGCGCGAGATGTTGAATCGCACCGTTCACACGCTCGACGCCTTCACCGGCCCGGCATGAGCGACCGCATCGAGTCGTGCGCGCTGCACGTCATCTGCTTCGCGCCCCTCCACTCCGGGCCTGACGACCGCGGCGGCATGGCCCACCTTCAGCAGCTCTGGCAGCGCTGCGACGCGCTGGGCTTCGACACCGGCCATCCGCACATCGCAACGACCGAGACCTTCCCTCCTGTCGACGAACTCGGCGACGACTGGTACCAGGTGCTCGCGGCGCGCGGCTCCACGGAGCAACCCGACGCCACGGCCGTTCTCTTCACCGCCCACGACGCGATCGGCGCGGCCATCCGATTGCCGGGCGGGGACGACTGGGCGGAGCTCACGAACCGCTGGCGGGCGAGCGTCGACGACGGCGACGACTCGGGCGACATCTTCGGGGAGGTCCACGTCTACTCGGCGACGTTCGCCGGCGCTCCCGACGCGCTGCCCGTGGACTGCGAACCGGCCGCGCTGCGCCATCTCCGCTGGGTCGTCGACAAGGGTGACATCGAGCTCGGAGTGGTCGTCCAGCCGGGCATCGGCGTGTGGGAACGAGAGGGAGAGGGCGAGCGGACGTGGGTGGTTGTCGCCCCGAGCGGTGAGCGGGAGGTGCTCGAGCGGTGGCTCGAGCCCACGGCGCAGGACCTGCCACGGCTCGGCCGCTATCTCTTGCACGCAAGCAAGCTCCGCTACGAAGTCGGCGTGTTCCAACGGTCGTTTGCGGCGGTTCGGGCTCGCGAGCGGGCGGTCGACGCCGCGCTCGAGGAGCTGCTGGCGATGGGTGAGACCATTGGCGTCGCGGCCCGGCCGGCCGAGATGGCGCGCGTCGAGGAGGTGCTCGACCGCACTCGCCGAGAGTCCACGGCCCTCCTGATCAGCGTCACCCGTCTGCGTGACCTCCAACAGACGATGGAGATCGCGTGCCACAACGTCGACGCGTACCGGCCCGCGCTCGAGGACGGCGGTGACACGACACGGATCTCACCGTTCGACCGCGACGCCGAGCTCGGCGGGTGGCTCGCCCAGCAGATCGGCCACGAGCTCGGCTACCTCGCATCCGTACGCGAGCGCGCCCAAGAGGCGCAACATCTCACGTCGTTCCACGTCGAGCGGGCCAGCGAGGCGCACGCCCGCGTCCTCAACCGGCTCACGATGCTCCAGACGAGCGTGCTCGGCGCGCTCCTCGCGGGCGTCGCCGTGATCGGCACCTTCGGCTCGCCGTTCGACGTTCGGGACGGACTGCGACTGCCGATCCTCGCGTTGGTGATGGCGGTTGCGCTGGCGCTGCCGCCCGTCGTTGTGCGGTGGTACGAGCCGTACGGGCTGTTCGAGCTCGCGGGCAGCGCGGCCGTGGGTGGATCGGCCGCGTGGCTCGTCGCGGCGCTGGCCGACCGCTCCGTCGCGCCCGCCGTGTCCATGGCCGCGGCCGCGGCGGGCGCGGTCGCGGCCAGCGCGGCTCTGGCCCGCGTCAACCGTCGGACCAGCCGGGCCCCCTAACTGCGCGTTCTGGCGAGATTCGCTAGTCCCCATGACTAGCCACGCTCGCCAGAACGACGGGGGGCTACGTCGTCTGGGTGCCGACCTTCAGGTCCTTGAAGGGGGAGTTGCTATCGATCCCCGGCTCCTTGGGCAGGCCGAGCACGCGCTCCCCGACGATGTTGCGCATCACCTCGTCACTGCCGCCCGCGATGCGCATGCCGGGGACGCCGAGCACGAACTGGCTCCACGCGTAGGTGCCCCACTCGCCGGTGTTGGCGGTGATGCGCGGGCCGAGCACACGGCTCACGAACTCGGCGGTCTTCGTCATGTTCATCGTCAGCGCCAGCTTGGCGATCGACATCTCGGGGCCGGGGAGTTGGCCCGCCTTGATCTTGTCCATCGCCCGTTGGTTCGTGTACTTCGCCACCTGGAAGGCGACGTGGAGCTTCATCAGCTCGTCGCGGTACACGGGATGCTCGGCGAGCCCGAAGTGCCGGAGCATCTCGGCCAAGCGAACGCTGTTGGCGAGCCCCAAGCCGGCGCCCGAGCCGGCACCGATCGACGCCCGCTCGTTCATGAGCGTCGTCAGGGCGACCGTCCACCCCTGGTTGACGTCGCCGAGGCGATGGTCGTCGGGGACCCGCACCTCGTTGAAGAACACCTCGTTGAAGGAGGCGCCGCCGGTCATCTGGCGGAGTGGCCGAACGTCGACGCCAGGCGCCTTCATGTCGACGACGAACCCGGTCAGGCCCTTGTGCTTGGGCAGGTCGGGGTCGGTGCGGCAGATGATCTCGCCGATGTCGCTGTACTGCGCGCCCGACGTCCAGACCTTCTGACCGCTGACGAGCCACTCGTCGCCGTCGCGGACCGCGCGGGTCTGCAGCGACGCGAGGTCCGAACCCGCGCCCGGCTCGGAGAACAGTTGGCAGGCGACGATGTCGCCGCGGTACAGGCCCGGGAGGTAGCGCTCGCGGATCTGGTCCTGGGCGTGGGCCAGGATCGTCGGGGCGACCATGCCGAGGCCGATCCCGAAGAACTGCATGTTCGGAATCTCGTACTTCGCCTCGAGGGAGCCGTAGAGCCGTTCGTGGGCTTGCGACAGCTCCCGGCCGCCGAACTGCTTGGGGCCGGTGATCCAGCCGAGGCCGGCGTCGTAGCGCTTCGCGCGCCAGGATTTGGCTGTGGCCAACTCGTCGAGCTCCTGGGCGCGGCTCTTCTCGTCGAAGAGCGTCACCTTGTCCTCGCCCTCGCCCCAGACGAACTTCTTCTCTTCTTCCTCGCGGAGCGGTGCGTTGGCGCCGAGGAACGCCGTCACCTCGTCGCGGAAGGCATCCAGCGTGGTGTCAGTGTCGGCCACTGCGGCTCCCCCTGGTTTCTTGACCGGACAGTCAAGGTAGCCCGTCAGCCGAGGCGGGGTACAGCCGGCGCATGCCTGATCCCGACGCAGCCGACGAGCGCCTCGAAGCGCTCGGCAAGCAGATCGACGAAGCCCGCGAACACGCCGAGGACGCGATCCCCGTGCTCGAAGACGACGAGCGGCGCTTCGTCGACCGCGGCGACGTCCGGTCGGACGAGGACGACGAGACCATCCCACCGCCCGGGTAAACGCCAACGGCAATTCTCGGGCATGACGGGGACGGACTTCGTCCCCGTCACCCTCAAGTATGCGATCGTCGGCGCTGAAGGTCAGTGGCCCTTGCCGTGGCCCGCGCTCTGGCCGTGGGTCGTGGCGCCCGTGGCGGTCTTGTCGGGCTTGGCGCCGGCGTCGTCACCGGTATCGTCGCCCGCCTCGTCGGCCGGCGGCTCCGATTCGTCGCCGGCCACGGGCTTGCCGCAGTCGGACTGGGCCGCCGCGGCGACGTCGGCGGCGGAGTCACCCTCGTGACGGGCATGCGCAACGCTCGAGACGTACTGGCCGTGGTTCTTGACGTCGGCCGGGCACTCGGGCGCATCGGCGGCCGGAGCACCTGAATCGTCGCTGTCGCCGGCATCGTCGCCCTCGGGATCTTCGGCGCTCGGGTCCTCGGTCGTCGGCTCGGTCACGTCCGGGTCGGTGGCCGTGTCACCGAGCGCCCCGGCGTCGGGCACGGAGGCCGGGGTCGGGCGGCTGCCACCGACGGCGGCGGCGACGCCACCGAAGAGCAGCGCGCCGGTGAGTCCGGCGGCGAGGATCTTGGTCGAGCGTGAGAGCGACAGCATGCGACGGGACTCCTTGGGGGCTGCGGTGCGTTCGAGGTACGGGCGGTCTGCCCGAGTGCATCGGCCGCCCTCGAGTGGATCTGAAGCGCCGATTACCGTGGCGACGATGACTCCGACCGCCCGGCGCGCGGCCCGCACCACGATGGCGTTTGCCGTATGGACGCTGTTGACCTGGGCGACCCGCATCGACAACGTGTGGCGCGACGACTCCGTGTCCACCGGCGGCAAGGTCGGGCGAACGGCGCTCGCCGGCAGCTTCGTGGTCTTCGGCCTCGTCACCCTGGCCTCGTCGTGGCGCGACCGCCACCGTCGGTCACACCCCCGAATCACGTATCGGCTCGTGCTTCCGTTCGCGGCGTGGACGGTCGCGGTCTGGGTCGTCCGTAGCGTCGGTATTGTCACGAACGACCACAGCACCGCCTTCGTGGTCGTGCACCTCGTGCTCGCCACGGTCTCGATCGGCCTCGCGGTCCTCACGGTGACGAGGCTTCGCCGGGCGCTAGGCGAACCGGACGTCGAGGGCGAGCGTCAGGCACCGGCAGCCCCCGCCGGCCTTGAGGAACTCGTCGACGGGTGACGGCACGACGTCGAACCCCCACGCCTCGAGCTGGCGCCCGACGCGGAGTGGCACCGTCGGCATCACGATGGTGGTGCCGATCACGACGGAGTTCGCGCAGAAGCTGAGGGCTTCGTCCTGCTCCAGCCACAGCGGCTCGGGGACGATGGCTTCGACGACCTTGCGGCCGTACGCATCCCACCCGGTCGGCGCGGCGATGGCGCGGCGGTCGTCGAGGGGGCAGAACGTCAGGTCGACGTGGTACAGCCGCTCGTCGACCAGCTCGAGCGACCGCACCGCCACGCCGAGCTTCGCCGACACGATCGGGGCCGCGGCCGCGTCGGACCGGAACCGGTAGCCGGACAGCAGCACGCCATCGAAGGGGAGTGCGTCGCCCGCACCCTCGTGGTCGAACTCGTCGGGCAGGCGGTCGACGGTCCAGCCATTGGCTTCGAACCAGGCCGCGAACACCTCGGTCTCGGGTTGGCGTTCCGGGTGACGGAAGTTGCTCGGCACGAACAGGTCGCCGTTGACGAGTCCGGCATTCGCGGTGAAGACGAGATCGGGGACGTGCGACTGCGGATCGATCGTCACCACCTCCGCACCTGCAGCCCGCAGGTTGGCGACCAGGTTGTCCCATTGCGCCATGGCCCGATCGACGTCGACCGACACCTCGCGGTGCATCCACGGGTTGATCTCGTAGAGCACCCCGAAATGCTGCGGCGGGCACATCAGGTACTGCCGCCCCCAGGGCAACGCGGTCACGGTCGATCGGCGCCGGGGTCGTCGGGCAGGGCGTCGATGGCGTCGAGCATCTCTTGGCGGGCGTCGTCTGGGATCGCCTCCAAGCGGATCCCGCCGCCGGGGCGGTCCACGACCCGCCACGGTGCGTCTTCGGTCAGCAGCGACCGCATCGTCGACTCGTCGGTGCCGGCCGCGCTCGCCACGGCGGCGAGGTCGGCCGCCTCGTACGCGCCGCCCCCGGACTCGACGAGGTCAGCCACCCGACCGCGGACTCGATGGAGTTGGACCGCGACAGCGGCGGCCCGGCGCGTCTTCGGGTCGAGCGCCGCGTGCGTCACCGCGTCGGGCAGCGGTTCCGCGACGGCCATGCGCTTGAACACCCACGCCCACCGCTTCTCGACGAGCAGGCCGAGCTCCTCGAGAATCGCCGCCGCGGCCCGGGGATCGTCGGGGGCGACGCCGCGGGCGGCGCACAGCCGCCGCCACCGTTCGTCCGCCTCGCGGGCGAGCGGGCCCGTGGCGGGCTCGGGCGGAGAGGTGAACCGAAAGTGATCGCCGCGCCGCCGGCCATTCGCCTGCGTCATCACGCCGACGTGCCACACCGACAGGACGGCCTCCCAGCCGCGCTCGGCCATGGCGGCGTAGACGGAGGTGCCGAGCACCACCGCCCGCCCGAACTCGGCGTCGGCCATTAGGCGTCCAGATGATCCGCGAGTTGGCGCACGAAGGGGCCGACGTCGGTGACGATGCCGAGGGCCTGGTGGCTGCCGCGGTCGGCGAGCTTGGTGACGACCGCTTGGTTGATGTCGACGCAGAACGTCTGGACCCCAGCGGGCAGGCAGTTGCCGGTGGCGATGGCGTGCAGGGTGGACGCCAGCATCAGCGCGACCGTGACGCCGGGCAACTGTGCCCGCATGGCGTCGGCCGCCTCGACCACGTTTGCGTAGACGTCGGGCAGCGGCCCGTCGTCGCGGATCGATCCCCCCAACACGAACGGCACGCCCCGGCGCACGCATTCGTACATCGTCCCGCCGCGGATGAAGCCGGCCTCGACCGCGGCCGCGATCGAGCCATGGCGCCGCACCTCGTTGATCACGCGGAGATGGTTGCTGTGGCCGCCCTCGGTGGGCACGCCCTCGGCCACGGACACGCCGAGCGACGTGCCGAGGACGTTCGACTCGATGTCGTGGGTGGCGAAGCCGTTGCCGGCGAAGACCACATCGATGAACCCGCGCCGCACGAGCCGGGCGACGTCGGGCGACGCCCCCGTATGTACGACCGCAGGCCCGCAGACGGCGAGCACCTTGCCGCCGTCGGCCTGGGCCGCCTTCATCCGCGCCGCGACTTGGGCGACGAGCAGGGCCTTGGGCTTCTCGGAGGACACGTCGGAGCTCATGAACTCGAACGGTCCGGCGCCGCGCGGCTTCTCCGGAGCGTGCACCCGCATGCCGCTCTGGCCGACGACGACCTCGTCGCCGAGGCGCACGCGGTGCATCGGGACGGTGCGAACGGCGTCGCCCGCGACCACGAGCGCGCAGTCCATCTCCGGGTTCGCGACCGACAGCCAGCGCCCCTTGACGCGGACGTCGGTGGCGAGGTTGGTCGTGGAGTAGAAGCCCACCGGTAGCACGCCGTCGCGGTCGCTCTTCACGAGGAGGGCGTCGTCGTCTCCCGTGCGGTTGGCCCCGTGCACCTGGAGCTCTTCGAGCAGGAGCCCGAGGCTCTCCTCGTCCCGCGCCGTGACCTCGATGCGGGCGTGGCTCGGATCGAGGTTGGTCTTGCCGATCTCGAAGGACTCGATGCGATAGTCGGCGCCGGCGTCGAGGATGAGGTCGAGGATCTTCGCCAGGATCAACGAGTCGACGATGTGGCCCTCGAGGACGACGGTCTCCGTGGCAGACACTGATTCACTCCTCTGGCGCAGGTACGGCGTCCACCGGGGTCTGGTCGGCTCCGACGGTGGGCTCGTCCTTCAGTCTGCCTGACCGGTTGTCCCACAGGTCCCGGGCGACCACTTGAATGACGCCGGCGCCGGGGATGGCGAGCAACGCTCCAAGGAGACCGAACAGCTCCACGCCCACGAGCACGCTGACGAGGACGACCAGTGGGTTCACGCGAACGGTGCGCGCCATGATCGAGACCTGGAGTACGTGGTTCTCGAACTGTTGGTACACGACGTAGAAGACCACGACTGCGATGCCCGCCGGCACTGAGTGCACGAACGCGATCAGGGTGGTGGGGATGGCGCCGAGCGTCGCCCCCACCAAGGGGATGAGGTCGACGAAGCCCACCCACAGCCCGAGCACGCCGGCGTACGGCACGCCGAGGATCGCGAGCACGATCCAGGTCGACACACCGGCGATGATGCTGATCAAGACGTTGCCGAACACGTAGCCGCTCATCGCGCGCGCCGCGTCCTCCGCGACCGTCCTCACCCGATTGCGGTGGGAGGACGGGATCATCGAGAGCAGGCCGCCGGTGAGCTTGGGCGTCTCGAGCAGCATGAGAAAGGTGAGCACGATGATCGTGACGGCTGCGAAGATGGTCGTGAAGATCTTCTTCACCACGTCCAGCGCCGGCGTACCGAGGTTCCGCACCCAGTCCTGGAGTTCTGCCTGATGCTCGTCGACGTAGTCGTCGAGGTTGTACCGCTTGATCAGCTCGCCGACCCGGCCTTTGCCGTTCCTGGCGTCCTCGACGTAGCTGGGGAGGTCGTCGGCGAACCGCTGGGCCTGATCGACCAGCGGCGAGATGAAGGCGTAGAGCATGCCGGCGAGCAGGCCGAGGCCGGTGACGAACACGAGGAGGGTGGCGAGCCCCCGCCGGAATCGAAAGCGGTACACGAGCAGGTCGACCGGCGGGGTCAACACCGCGGCGAAGAACAGCGCGACGACGAGATAGGCCAGCACCCGCCCGAGCTCCCGCACCGCGAGCAGCGCTCCAAGGGTGAGCAGGACGGCGAAGATCGACGCCCAGATCGTCCGCCAGGGCACCGAGGATCGAGGGCTTGCGCCGGGCGCCACGGACCCCACTGCCACGGGCCGACGGTAGTAAGGCGCCCGTCGCCGGAGAGGGATGGTCAACGGCGCGCACTACGCTCCTGCCGCCATGGGCCAGCCGATCACCGTCATCGAGAAGCCGTCGTCGCGGCCCGGTGTGGTGCGCTTCGAGATCAACCGCAGCCTCACGGGCATGGGTCACGAGCGCTACAGCGCGGGCGACGTGATCGACGGTGAACGTCCGGTCGACGAGCTGGCCCGCCGGCTTTTCGCCCGCGGTGGGATCGACCGGATCCACGTGAACTCGAGCGTCATCACCATCGATTGCAGCAAGGGCTTCGACGCCGGAGCCATCGCCGACGTGATCCGCAGCCTGTTCCTCTACTACGGCGACGGCGCCGCGGCACCGGTCGAGCCCGCGCCGGCCGACGGCGCTTGAGCGCAGACGTCCTCCACAGCCCACTCCGCATCGGCGGTACCACCACCGTTCGCAACCGGCTGTACCGGGCGCCAGTGCTCGAGGGAGCAGGCGACGGCGACGATTGCGTGCGGGTCTACGCCCGCCACTTCGTCGAGAACGCCCGCCACGGCGTCGGGCTCATCATCCAGGGCAGCGCCTGCCTGTACGAGGAGGGGCGCACGTCGCCGGGCATGACTCTCGTCCACACCCGGGATCGGGTGCTTCGTCTCGCGCCGATGGTCGAGCAGGTGCACGCCGAAGGCGCCGCCCTCTGGCTCCAGGTCGGGCATGGCGGTCTGTTCTCGATGGAGGCGTGGCACCAGCCGTACGCATCGGGCCGCCAGGGGCCACTGCTCGCGCCGTCCGTGCCCCGGTGGTACTTGCGGCCCGTCTTCCGGCGGGCGCCTGTCCACGCGATGACCACTGCTGAGGTCCACGCGCTCGCGGCCAAGTACGGGGACGTGGCCGCCTGGGCCCGGGAGGCGGGGTACGACGGGGTCCAACTCGCGTCGAGCAACGCGAAGCTGATCGACCAGTTCCTGTCGCCGTTCTACAACCGGCGGACCGACGAGTTCGGCGGGTCGGTCGAGGGCCGGGCCAACATCCTGCGCGTGATCCGCGCCGCGGTCGCCGAGCGCGCGGGCGCCGACTACACGTGCACCGTCAAGGTCCCCGTCGGCGAGAAGGCGCCCCCCTTCCTCCCGCACACCTCCTGGGCCGACGGGGTGCGGATCGCCCGCCTCGTCGAGGAGTGGGGGTTCGACTCGGTCACCCCCGTGGAGGTCGGGGTGTTCCCGGACACCACGCTCAGCCGGGGCGGCGTGCCGCGGTCCCTGTGGAACAACAAGGCCATCGCCGGTCGACTGCGAACGGCGGCGCCCCACCGGCTCGAGCGGAGCGTGATCATGGCGGGGTACGTCGTCGGTGGCGTGCAGGCGCCGTTCCGGCCGGTCTGGAACCGCGAGCGGTTCCGGGCCGTGAAGCAGGTCGTGTCGATCCCGGTGCTGGCGGTGGGGGGCATCCGCTCGGCAGGCGACGTGAACGACATCCTCGACCGCGGCCACGCCGACCTCGTGGGGATCGGCCGTCCGTTCTACGCCGAACCCGATCTCGCCCGGCGGGTGCTGGGCGGGAGTGACGAGCCGCAACGGTGCCAGTACAGCAACCTCTGCGTCCCGGCGCAGATGCTCGGCATGAAGGGCGTCTGCTACAACCCGGCGGTCATCAAAGTCCGCGTCGGCCAGCGGGCAGAATAGAGAGCGATGTCGGCCACGGCGTGGGAGGCGGTTCTCGAGCGCCTCGACGACGCGGCCAAGCTCATCGATCTCGACCCCGACATCCTTCACATCCTGCGGCACGTCGAACGGGTTCTGGAGGTCTCGATACCGGTCCGCATGGACGACGGGTCGGTCGAAGTGTTCATCGGCTGGCGGGTCCAGCACGACACCACCCGCGGCCCGGGCAAGGGTGGGATCCGCTTCCATCCCGACGTCGACGCCGACGAGGTGCGGGCGCTCGCCGCGTCCATGACGTTCAAGACCGCGATCGCCGACCTTCCGTTCGGCGGCGCGAAGGGTGGCGTCCGCTGCGACCCGACCCGCCTGTCGCTGGGTGAGCTCGAGCGGCTCACCCGCCGCTACACGTTCGAGATCTCCCCCATCCTCGGTCCCGACCGCGACATTCCCGCCCCCGACGTCAACACCGACGGCCGGGTGATGGCGTGGCTCATGGACACGCTGTCGATGACCACCGGCAAGCACCTCTCGGGTGTCGTCACGGGAAAGCCGTTGTCGATCGGCGGGACGCGCGCCCACGCCGGCGCCACGTCGGCGGGGGTCGTCGTGTGCGTGCGCGCCGCGTTCGCCCATCTCGGCCTGCCCCTCACCGGCCGCCGCGTCGTCATCCAGGGCTTCGGCAAGGTCGGCGGACCTCTCGCGTTCCTGCTCTCGTCGGCCGGCATGCGGGTGGTGGCCGTGTGCGACATCGGGGGGGCGGTGGTGAACGAGGGCGGCCTCGATGCGTCGGCCCTGGCCGACCACGTGGCCGAGCACCGCACGGTCGCCGGCTTCCCCGGCGGCGAGGCCCTCGACCCCGACCGCCTGTGGGAGCTGCCGTGCGAGCTGCTGGTGCCCGCCGCCCTTGGCGGCGTCATCACCGCCGACGTGGCCGAGCGGATCGCGGCGCGGGTCGTCGTCGAGGCGGCGAACGGCCCCACCACCCGCGATGCGGAACCGGTGCTCGACCGGCGCAATGTGGTCGTGGTGCCCGACATCCTCGCCAACGCGGGCGGCGTGACGGCCTCGTACTTCGAGTGGGCCCAAAGCCGCCAGGGCTACGCGTGGGAGGAGGAGCTGGTCGCCGAACGGCTGCGCCAGCGCATGGAGGACGCGTTCGTCGCGGTGTGGGCGAGGGCCGACCAGCTGGGCGTCTCGTTGCGGCGGGCGGCGTTCGCATTGGCGCTGGAACGCGTGGCCGAGGCCATCGCGGCCCGGGGGCTGTTCCCATAGACGAGCGCGTTCGCTCCCCGAAGCTCGTTGTCCTCGCGCTCGTGTTGATCGCGGTCACCGTCCTCGGCACCCTCGCCGGGATCATCGCCGCCCTCGTGTCGCTTTCGCACTGAGCGTGGCGGCGGCGCCGTGGCCGTCGGCGTGTGCGCCTGGGCGGGATCAGTGGTTGCGGACGTCGATGACGAGGCGGGCCGGGCTGGTCAGCGTGTCGACGCGGAAGTCGACTTGGTCGCTGAGGCCGATCACCCAGTTGAGCACGGCCTCGAAGTCACCGGTGCGGTGTACTTCCTGGATGACGCTGGCGCCGGCATCGGTGCCGCGCAGCTCGTCGGGGCCGGTGTACGACTCGACGCCGGCGTCCATGTCGAACCCGGACGCCGGCTCCATGCGGATGGCGAGGAACGCGTCGCCGTCGATCTCGAGCTCGTTCCCCGACGCGTCCTCGATGATCGGCGGATCGACGTACTGGACGGTCCAGCCGGGCACGTGGTCGCGGAACGTGAACACGACGCGGTCGAAGCCCTCGTGGCGACCGATCGCCACGTCGGTGAGTTGTCCGAAACCGAGGCTGGAGCCCGTCTTCGGGTCGGTGTCGGCGCCCTCCATCGGGTCGATCCCGCTGACCGTGGTGGTCGTCGTGTCTCCGGTGGTCGTGGTGGTGTCGTCGCCCGAGCTTGTGGTCGTGGTGTCACCGGCGGTCGTGCCGTCGTCGCCGCAGGCGGCGAACGCGATCGCAGTGGCCAGCACGAGGATCTTGAGAGCGTTCATCGCCCCGACCGACGTCTTGGCCGCCGTCGAGGTTGACACCGGCGCATGCGTTGATCGTATGAGAGGGTGGTGGTGCTGGGCCGCGACACCCAGAGGAGGGCCACGATGCCGCAGAGCGGAGACGAGTTCACCGTCGACCAGGCGATGCAGATCGAGAACTGGTACGACATCGCACAGCAATACGGCGAGGACCCGGAGTGGGGGATCACCAACAACTGGCACGGTGGTCCCCAAGGCGGCGGTGCGTTCGAGCCCCGGGCGATCGACTGGGGCTACCAGGACGGCTTCCCGGTCTACGCCGGCCTCCACATCAAGGGGGTCAAGTACCACGTGTACTGGAAGCCCAAGGAAGACAAGTACTGGATCGACCCCCAGCTTCCGGGGTAGCAGCCGGCACATCGGCCGCTTGACGAGCCCGAACAGGAGTTCGATACTGGCGGGATGAGCGGTCGCCCCGCGCTTGCTGACGACGTCGCCCAACGGGCTCGGCCCGTGGCGCTGGCCGGCGAGCATCGGCTCCCGGTGGTGGCGCCACTGGAGGCCTTGCTCCCCGAAGGCTTGCGCCGGGGCACGACCGTGACGGTGGCGGGCGTGCCCGGTTCGGCGGTCGGCGTCACCTCGCTGGCGCTGGCGCTGGCCGCGGGGGCGTCGGCGGCGGGATCGTGGGTGGCGGCCGTCGGTCTGCCGTCGCTCGGCTTGGTGGCCGCGGCCGAATTGGGCCTGTCGCTCGAGCGGATGGCGATGGTCGCCGCCCCCGCGTCGGGGCCGTGGGCGACGGTGGTGGCCACGTTGGTCGACGCCTTCGACGTGGTGCTGCTCGGCCGGGGCCACCGGCTCCGAGCCGCCGACGGCCGGCGGTTGGCCGCCCGGGCCCGTGAGCGCGGGGCGGTGCTCGTGGTCATCGGGGGCGACGCCGACGGGCTCGAAGTCGACACCCGACTGCGCATCGTCGACGCCCGGTGGTCGGGCGTCGGCCACGGCGACGGCCACCTCTCCGCTCGCTGGGTCACCGTCGAGGCGAGTGGTCGCCGCGCCGCCACCCGCCCCCGCCGCGCCGACCTGTGGCTCCCCGGTCCCGACGGCATCGCCATCGCGGACACGCCTCTACGCGTTCTGGCGCAAAAAAGTGACCGTGGGTGTCGCATTTCTACGCCAGAACGCGAAGAACGCGATGTGGCCGAGATGGCCAGCGCGTGACCGCGGTGCGCACGTTGGTGTTGTGGTGCCACGACTGGCCGATCGTGGCCGCCGGCATCGCACCCGACACGCCGGCCGCCGTGATGCACGCCAACCGGGTCGTCGTCTCGTCGGCCGCGGCCCGGGCCGACGGGGTCGCGGTCGGGCTGCGGCGGCGAGAAGCCCAAGGGCGCTGCCCCGACCTGGTCGTGCTCGAGCCCGACCCCGCCCGCGACGCCCGAGAGTTCGAGCCGGTGGTCGCCTCCCTCGAGACGCTCACCCCGCGCATCGAGATCACGTTTCCGGGCTCGTGCGCGTTCGCCACCCGGGGACCGTCCCGCTACTTCGGAGGCGACGACGCGTTGGCGGCACGGGCCCTCTCGCTTGCCGCCGCCGTCCTCGCCGAGCGCGGAACGTGTCAAGTCGGCATTGCCGACGGTCCCTTCGCCGCCAGCCTCGCCGCGAGATCCGGCGCTCTCGTACCCCCCAACGAGAGCGCCGCGTTCCTGGCGCCCCTCCCGGTCAGCGTGCTCGCCCAACCGGAGCTGACCGACGTGCTGGTGCGGCTGGGGCTGCGCACGCTGGGCGACCTCGCGGGCGTCCCCGCAGCTTCCGTGGTGGGCCGGTTCGGCACCGACGGATCGCGTGCGCACCGCCTCGCCCGCGGTCTCGACGAACGGCCGCCCGCGGCCCGTGTCCCCGCCCCCGACCTCGCCGTGAGCGCCGAGCTCGACCCGCCGGTGGAGCGGGTCGACGCCGCGGCCTTCGTGGCCAAGACGCTGGCCGACGAGCTGCATCGCCGCTTGGCCGCCGACGGCCTGGCCTGCACCCGCCTGCTGGTCTCCGCCGAGACCGAGCACGGCGAGCGGCTCGAGCGGCTGTGGCGGGACGAGGGCGCCCTCACCCCGGGTGCCATCGCCGACCGCACCCGCTGGCAGCTCGACGGGTGGCTCAACGGCTCGGCCCACGCCCGCCCCACTTCCGGCATCACGTTGTTGCGCCTCGTCCCCGACGAAGTGGCTCCTGCTCGGGGCCGGCAGCTCGGGTTCTGGGGCGGCGCAGCCGAGGCGGGGGAGCGGGCCGCCCGGGCCCTGGCTCGCGTCGAGGGCCTCCTCGGCCCTGGCGCGGTCACCGTCGCCGAACGCCGCGGCGGCCGGGGGCCGCACGATCAGGTGGCGAGGGTGCCGGTCAGTGCCGTCGACCTCCTCGCCTCCCCCCGACCCTCGGCCCGAGCCACCTGGGTCACCGAGCCCTGGCCGGGCCGGCTGCCCGCGCCTGCCCCCGCGCTGGTGCCGTCCGTCCCCGTGCCCGCGGATGTCACAGACGAGAGCGGCACACCCATCGGTGTCACCGGGCGGGGCGTGCTCACGGCCGACCCGGCCCGGCTGGCCGTGCGCGGGGGCGATCCCGTGCCCATCGAGGCGTGGGCCGGGCCGTGGCCGGCCGACGAGCGATGGTGGGACCCGGACAACCACCGGCGCCGGGCTCGCCTCCAAGTCGTCACCGCCGACGGCACCGCCCGCCTCGTCACCCTCGAAGCCGGCGGGTGGACGGTGGAAGCCACCTACGACTGACGCGTCGGTGCCACTAGCTTGCGGCGCCGTGGGAGAGGCGGACCCAGTGGAGGAGACCGAGAGATGGTTCCTCGCCCGCGGGACACCTCACTTCATCGAGGGCTACAGCGCGACCCGTGACGTATTCACCCGAGCGCTGCCCGGCCTGACGCTCGTGTTCCTCTTCGAGATGGGTGGTGCGGTCAACGCCGACTGGACGTGGTGGGAGAACGTACTCGCCGCCGCGGGCGGGTTCGTGTTCCTCCTCGGCGTGTGGGTGGCGATCAACCGGGCGCGGGGCAACCAGGCGTTCGCCCGGCCGGAACGAGTCGGTCGCACCGAGCTGGCGGTGTTTCTGCTCGCCCCCGCGGTCGTCCCCCTGCTGTTCGGGGGCCAGATCTGGCAGGCGATCGGCCTCGCCCTCGCCAACGTCGTGATCCTCGCCACGATCTACTACGTCACCAGCTACGCGCTGCTGCCCCTCACGCGGTGGGCGATCGTGACGATGGTCCGCCAGCTGAGCGCGGTGTTCGGACTCTTGGCTCGGGCCTTGCCCATGATGCTGCTGGTCGTCGCGCTGTTGCTGTTCACACCCGAGGTGTGGCAGGTGGCAGCCAACCTCCACGGCCCGTTCCTCCCGGTCACGGTCGGCCTCTTCGTCGTGATGGGAGGCGCGTTCCTGATCACGCGACTGCCGACGGAGATCGACCGCCTCGCCCAGGTCGACAGCGTCAGCGCGCTCACGGAGTTGTGTGCCGGTACGCCGGTAGCAGCGCACGTGTCGCACGTCGACCCGCAGGCGCTCACGCCGACGCCGCTGTCGAGGCGCCAGCGGGGCAACGTCGCGCTGCTGGTCGTGGTGAGCCAGGCCATCCAGGTCACCCTGGTCGCCGTGGTGATGGGCGGGTTCTTCGTCGTCTTCGGGCTGGTCGCCGTTCGGCCCGAAGTGGTTCAGTCCTGGGTGGCGCAGCCCGACCTGGACGAGCTGTTCCGGTTCACTGTGAGCGGCGAGGGCGTGGTGCTCACGACCGAGCTCCTGCGCGTCGCGATCTTCCTCGCGGCCTTCTCCGGCTTCTACTTCACCGTGTACGTGATCACCGACGCGACCTACCGCCGGGAGTTCTTCGAGGAGGTCGTCGCCGAGGTCCGCCAGGCCCTGGCCGTGCGCACCGTCTACCTGACGGTGAAGGCGCAACGTGAGGCGGGGGCAACAGCGCCGGGCGGAGCGCTGCCACCCCCGGCGGCATCGGTTCCCGCCGACGGCCCGCTCCAAACCTAAGAGCAGCTAAACGGGTGCCAGGGCCCGCCCCATCAGATCCTCGAAGTTCGTCCGGTAGAAGCGTTCCCGGAGCTCCTCGGGCGCGTCGCCGAGCGAGGCCTCGAACCGTTCGACCGGCCGGCGGCCGCCCTCTACGTGCGGGTAGTCCGACGAGAACAGGCAGACCTCGGGCCCGGTCTGGGCGACGATCCAGCCGACGTCCTCGGTGGGATAGGGCGTCGCCCGGATCTGGCGGCGGACGTATTCGGCGGGGCGCAACGACAGGGCCTTGAGCCGCTCCTCGTGCCGGAAGAACGCATCGACGGCGGACTCCATCTGCCGCATCCAGCCCGGCACCCAGATCGCGCCCTGTTCGATGACCCCGATGCGCAGTTCGCCGAACCGCTCGAGGACGCCGTCGAAGATCATCGTGGCCAGCGTCTGCATGGGCGGACCCGGGATCGCCATGTAGTCGACCGAGCGGAAGTTCTCGTCGCCCCCGTGGAAGTCGGGCACCGGCGGGCCGCCGTTCTCGAAGTAGTTGGGATCGAGCAGCCGGCCCCCGCCGCCGACGTGGAACAGCACCGGGATCCCGGCTTCCTGGGCTTGCGCCCACACCGGGTCGAGGCCGGTGTGGCTGGGGGAGTGGTGGCGGGGACAGGCGGACGGCACGAGGAGTGCGGCCGCACCCAGCTCGATGGCGTCGGCGGCGGCGGCCGCGGAACGATCGAAGTCGGCCAGAGGGACGTAGCCCGTGGGCAGCAGGCGGGGATCGACCGAGCAGAACTCGACCATGGCCCGGTTGTGGGCCTGTGCCGCGCCGTACGCGAGGTCGAGGTCGTCGCCGTGCTCGAGCCGGTTGAACGCGCCGTTGTGGAACGTGTTGAAGACGAGCTGGCTCGCGAAGCCGAGCAGATCGAGGGCGCGGGGCCGGTCCTCGCGGATGAAGGATCCGGTCGCCTTCCAGTTCTTGCGGAGCATGATCTCCTCCGCGTCCCTGGCCCGGAACTCGGGGTCGGCATGACGACGCCGGAAGTGCTCGATGATGTCGAGCTCCTCGGCGTCGTCGGGCGCCTCCTCGGCCGCGAACGCCTCGACGACCGGCACCGAGAAGAGGGGCTGCATCCGCTCGCGGATGGCCGGGTCGGCGAAGGGGATCAGCCAGTCCGGTGACTCCATGACGTGGGAGTCCGCGTCATGGACGACCCGTCCTTCGACATAAGGCATGGCCCTGAGCGTAGGAGCCAAGACCGCGTTCTGGCGAGCGTGGCTCGTCGTGGTGACTAGTGGATCTCGCCAGAACATCCGTTTGCACGCTGAACGTGTGTTCGATACGGTCGGCGCATGGGGTTCAACAACCCCGACATGCCGTGGAGCGAGCTCGAACGGCGGCTGTCGGACGGGCGGCCGACGAACGTGCCCGCCCATGCGAACGGGGGTGACAGCCCGGCGTGGTCGCGCAAGCGCCAGCCCTACGAGCCACCGCCGATCCGCAAGCGGGCGCCGGCCACCGTCCCGCCACATACCCCCTATGCGGAGCTCCACTGCCACTCCAACTTCAGTTTCCTCGACGGCGCGTCCCATCCCGAGGAGTTGGTGGAGGAGGCCGTGCGCCTCGGCCTCGAGGCCCTCGCCATCACCGACCACGACGGTTTCTACGGCGTCGTGCGGTTCGCCGAGGCCGCATCGGAACTGGGCCTGCCCACGGTGTTCGGGGCCGAGCTGTCGCTCGGGCTCGGCAAGCCCCAGAACGGTGAGGCCGATCCCGAGGGTCACCATCTCCTCGTGCTTGCCCGCGACCCACGGGGCTACGCCCGCCTGTCGCGGGTCATGAGCAGCGCGCAGCTCCGGGGCAAGGAGAAGGGCAAGCCCCACTACGAGTGGTCCGACCTCACGTCCCTGCACAGCGGGCGATGGGCCATCCTCACCGGCTGCCGCAAGGGGCTGGTGCCGGCCGCGCTGATGAAGCACGGGCCGGCCGCCGCCGCTCGCCAACTCCAGCGCCTCGTCGCCGGGTTCGGGCGCGAGAACGTCTTCGTCGAACTGTGGGATCACGGCGACCCGATGGACTCGGCTCGCAACGACGCGCTGGCCGAGGTGGCGGCGCGGGCGGGCGTGGAGTGCATCGCCACCAACAACGTGCACTACGCCACGCCGGCACGGCGACCGCTGGCCACCGCCCTCGCCGCGGTGCGGGCCCGGCGGTCGCTCGACGAGATCGAAGGGTGGCTGCCGGGCGGGGCCGGCGCCCACCTGCGGTCGGGGGCCGAACAGGCTCGCCGCTTCGCCCGCTACCCGGGGGTCGTGGCGCGGGCCGCGGCCCTCCGCCCGGTCACAACGAGATGTCGTACTTGCGGCTCCTGGCCGAAGAAGGGGGCCGGCACCGTTACGGCCCCCGCGGCGCCGAGAAGGTCCCCGGCGCGTGGGCCCAGATCGACCACGAGCTCGAGGTCATCGACGCCCTCGGGTTCCCCGGCTACTTCCTCATCGTGTGGGACATCGTCGAGTTCTGCCGCAAGGCCAACATCTTCTGCCAAGGGCGGGGCTCGGCCGCCAACTCCGCGGTCTGCTTCGCGCTCGGCATCACCAACGCCGACGCGGTGAAGCTCGGTCTGCTGTTCGAGCGCTTCCTGTCCCCCGAGCGCGACGGCCCGCCCGACATCGACGTGGACATCGAGAGCGACCGCCGCGAGGAGGCCATCCTGTACGTGTACGAGCGCTACGGGCGCACGAACGCGGCGCAGGTGGCCAACGTCATCACCTACCGGGCCAAGTCGTCGGTGCGCGACATGGCCAAAGCCCTCGGCTTCGCCACCGGCCAGCAGGACGCGTGGTCCAAGCAGATGGACGCGTGGGGCGGCGTGGCCAAGACCGCGGGTCTCGACGACCACGACATCCCGTCCGCGGTGCTGGAACTGGCCGCCCAGGTCGAGAACTTCCCGCGCCATCTCGGCATCCACTCCGGCGGCATGGTGATCTGCGATCGGCCGGTGGTGGAGGTGTGCCCGGTGGAGTGGGGACGCATGGAGGGGCGCACGGTGCTCCAGTGGGACAAGGACGACTGCGCGGCGATCGGCCTCGTGAAGATCGACCTGCTCGGCCTCGGGATGCTCTCCGCCCTGCACTACGCGGTCGATCTCATCGCCGAGCACCACGGGGAGGAGGTGACGCTGGCCGGCATCCCGCAGGATCCCGAGGTCTACGACATGCTCTGCCGGGCCGACTCGGTCGGCACGTTCCAGGTCGAGAGCCGGGCCCAGATGGCCACGTTGCCCCGGCTCAGGCCCCGCACGTTCTACGACCTCGTGGTGGAGGTGGCCCTCATCCGCCCCGGTCCCATCCAAGGCGGGTCAGTGCACCCGTACATCCGGCGCCGCAAGGGCCAGGAGGAGGTCACGTATCTCCACCCGTTGCTCGAGAAGTCGTTGAAGAAGACGCTCGGGGTGCCGCTGTTCCAGGAGCAGCTCATGCAGATGGCCATCGACGTGGCCGGGTTCACGCCCGGCGAGGCCGACCAGCTGCGCCAGGCCATGGGGTCCAAGCGCAGCCGGGAGCGCATGGAACGGCTGCGCGACCGGCTCTATGGCGGGATGGCCGAGCGGGGCATCACCGGCGAGGTGGCCGACCGCATCTACGACAAGCTCGCCGCGTTCGCCAACTTCGGGTTCCCCGAGAGCCACTCGGTGTCGTTCGCCTACCTGGTGTACGCGTCGTCGTGGATCAAGCGGTACTACCCGGCCGCGTTCTGCGCCGCGCTGTTGAACGCGCAGCCCATGGGGTTCTACTCACCGCACTCGCTCGTCCAGGACGCCCGCCGCCACGGCGTGTCGGTCTTGACCCCCGACCTCAACGCCTCGGCCGCCGCTGCGATCCTCCAAAACGGCGGTTCTCGACGCAATAGCCCGTCGAATCCCACGGCTATTGCGTCGAGAATGCTGGGTTGCCCGCCGTCGGACTGGGGGAAGGGCGGGCCGGCGGTGCGGCTCGGGTTGTCGTCGGTGCGGGGGGTGGGCGACGACCTGGCCGAAGCCATCGCCGCCGGCCGGCCGTACGCGGACATGGAGGACTTCTGCCGCCGCACCGGTGCCACCCTGCCGGTGGTCGAGGCCCTCGCCACCGCGGGGGCGTTCGGGTGCTTCGGACTCGGACGGCGGGAGGCACTGTGGGCCGCCGGCGCGGTCACCCAGTCGCGCGCCGACCGGCTGGCCGGGGTCGTCACCGGGGCCGAGGCGCCCACCCTGCCCGGGCTCTCCGCCCAGGAGGAGTCGACCGCCGACCTCTGGGCCACCGGTGTCAGCCCCGAGGGCCACCCGACCCGTTTCATACGGACCGAGCTCGACCGGCTGGGCGTCACCACCGCCGTCGGGTTGGCCGATGCCGACGACCACGCCAAGGTGTTGGTGGGCGGGGTCGTCACTCATCGGCAACGGCCCGCCACCGCGTCCGGCACCACGTTCCTCAACCTCGAGGACGAGACCGGTCTCATCAACGTGATCTGCTCGAGGGGTTGCTGGCTCCACTTCCGCCGGACGGCCCGCTCGTCGCCCGCTCTCCTGATCCGGGGTCATCTCGAGAAGGCCGAGGGCGTCCTCAACGTCATCGCCGAGCGCATCGAGCCGCTTCCGCTCACCGCCCCCACCAAGTCCCGCGACTTCCGCTGACGCCACCGGCACTCTCGAGTACCACGTGGCCCGACAACGGTCCCGTCATCGTCGAGAACGCGGGAGGGAGGCCAAGGGCGCGATCGCTCACTCGGGGATGGTGGCAGGCCCGGCGTCGAGCCGCGGATCTCGGTAACCGTCCGTGGCGACCCGATCGGCGAGGTCGAGCAGCACCACCATCCGGCTCATGGACTTCAGGTCCTCCCCGGCGGTCGGCATGTCGGCCAGCTCGTCGCGCAGCGTTGCCATGACCTCCTGCATAAGCAGCGCGGCATCACCGCCGGCGTTCTTGATCCACTGCGTCATGACGGCGAGCACCTCGGAGGCGGCGGCCGCCTTTCCGGCTCGCTCGAGCACCTCGTGGGCGCCGAGCATCTCCTCCCTCGCCATCTCCCGGATCCGGTACTCAGCTCGCCCACCGACATCGGACAGGGGCGGCTCGGTGCGGGGAATCCCGTGGAGGAGCCCGTCGATCACCCAGTCCGGGACGGCGGCCAGCAGCTTGCGCTGCGCGGTCCGCAATTCGACGAGCGACTCGTCGACGAACGGCGCCAGCGGGTCAATCCCCGACACGGCCCACTCGGTGCATGATCGATTCGGCGGGTGGCACGGCGCGCTCCTCGCTCACATGAGGGGGCATCACCGGGGTCCCGAGCGACGCGACTGGCTTCCTGCCGTTCACGGGCGAACGGCGGGAGCAGCGTAGCCAACGGGTGGGGCCGAGCCGCCTGTCAGCCGCGCAACTCAGCAGCGCAGCTCGGCGACCACCGCGAGATGGTCCGACGCCCACACGCCGCCGACCGCGACCATGCCCGCCACCGACGCGCTGAGCACCTGGCCGACGCCGCCGAGCTTCGGCCAGCCCACGAGGATGTAGTCGATCCGGGCGTCGGGCTCGAGCGCGGCGGCGCAGTACGGGTTCGTGGCGCTGATCGTGGCGCCGCCGCCGTCGCCTCCGACGGTCCATGCGTCGCGGAACACGACGCCCGGCACCGGCACGGCTGCGAGGCCTGTGAGCATCCGGATCTCGTCGCTGCCCGGCTCGGCGTTGAGATCGCCGCACAGGATCGCCGGGAACGACCGCGGCCGCTTCGCCGCGACGAGCTCGCACACCGCCCGTACCTGCGCTTGGCGGACGCCGCTCCAGTCGGCCCGCCACGACAGGTGCGTGCAGAACACCTGGACCCGGCGCGCCGGCGCGTCGATCTCGGCGAACACGGCGAGGCGCCGCTCACCCGGATCGTTGTCCCGCGCGCCGCCACCTTCCATCGGGAGCTCGACGACGTCATGGGCGACGATCGGCCACCGGCTCAGGATGGCGTTGCCGGACAGGCCCCCGTTCATCTCGAACGCCCGCTCGTAGTGCGCGGTCAGCCCGAGCGCGGCCGCGAGCTCGTCGGGCTGCGACCGCCCCTCCTCCGACCACGCCTCTTGCAGGCACACGATGTCGGCGTCGATGCGGCGGAGGTTCTCGGCGATGACGGACTGGCGGTCCTCCCAGTTGCCGTAGCGGCCCCAGACGTTCCACGTCACGACCCGTAGCCGACCGCCCGCGAGCGGCCCGAACCCCGGGTCCCACGCGAGGGGGTCGCTCACGCGGCGGGCTCCACACGCGGGCCCCGTCGGCCGCACGGGCACGGCCCGTCGACAACCCGTCCCCGCACGCCCGTGCGCAACGAGACTGCCGGCGTCAGCCGGTCCACGACGCTCGAGACCACCACCTCACCGTCGACTGCCTCCACCCGCCAGCGGGCGCCGTCCACGTGGGCGCCGGCGCGGGCCTCGCACTCGAACGCGCTGGTGGGACCGAGCCGGAGCCACCACCGCGGCGCCATCCCGCGCGCCGTGAGCGCCGAGAACGCCCGCCGGTCGGCGACCGCCACCGCCGGGACGGACGCGAACACCTCGACGTCGTCGATCGCGCCCACGGTCGCCGCCCTGACGCCGATGACGGCATCCGGCTGCAACTGCCGAACGAGGGACCCGGTGCGGAACGCGTCGCCCGCGGTGGCGTCGGCCGAGCACCAGCGGGCGCCGATGCGACCGGCGGCGATCTCGAGCGGGGCGACGTGGATCGTCTCGGCCAACCTCGACACGATCAACACCAGCCCGCCCGCGTCGACCCCGAGGGACCGCAGGTGCTCGACGGCCGCGGTCGCCTCGTCGGCGATGTCCGCCGGCGACAGCCCGGTCATCTGCGGACCACCCGGGGGATCTTGTGGGGCGGGCCTTGGCGCAGCAGCGCCGCCTGCTCGACCAGCTCGACGACCGGGCGCAGGCCGATCGCGGCCTCGACCGCATCCTCGACCCGCGCCCGCAGGGCCGATGCGCCGCCCGCTCCCAGGCGTGCGTAGCCGACCAGCAGCCGCAGCCGGTCCACCTCGCGCGCCGGCCGGACGATCTGGAACAGGCCCGCGCTGGTCTCGGCGACCGACTCGATCGCGGGCCACACGTCCATGGGCAGGACCGAACGGCCGGCCACCACCAGCTCGTCGCTCTTGCGTCCCGAAGGCCAGACCCGAGCGTGCGTACGCCCGCAGCCGCACGGCTCTTTCGTGAGGCGGACGAGGTCGTCGGAGCGGTAGCGCACGAGGGGCGACACGAGGTTCACCAACGTGGTCGAGACCAGCTCGCCCCGCTCGCCGGCGGCCACCGGCGCGTCACCGTCGGGGTCGAGCACCTCGATGAGCGCGGTGTCCTCCCACACGTGGAGCCCGTCGTGCTCCCGGCACTCGGTGGCGGCGCCGACATCGCCGACCCCGGTGTGGTCGAACAGCTCGAGGCCCCACTCGTCGACGACGCGACGCGCCCGCGGGCCCAACGGCTCGCCCGCGTAGACGATGCCGCGGTACGAGTCGAGGGCGGCGCCGGGATCGATCCCCGTGTCGGCGGCCAGTTCCTCCAGCGCCACGATCAGCGGGCCCGACAGGTTGTACCAGGCCGTCGGCCGGAACTCCCGGGTCAGCTCGAGCAGCCGCGGCAGCTCGTCCGGATCGTGGTCGACGAACACGGGCGTCGCGCCAATGCCCCGCATGGTCCAGTGGATCGCCGGGCCCCGGTAGGTGAAGAGCATGTAGACGAAGTAGTCGCCCGGGCGCACGCCCAACTCCCAGAACTCGCGGGCCAGGATCGTCGGCCCCTCCCGTCCTGCGAACGGCGCGAGGGTCGGATCGCCGGTGGTGCCCGAGGTCGAGAAGATGGCGCCGAAGACACCGGGCGTGGCCAGGTCGACCGCCAGCATCCCGCCGTACGGGTCGCTGCGCTCGTCTCGGAAGCGTCGGACCGCGTCCTTGTCGATGAACGGCACGCGGGCCCGAAAATCCTCCATCGACGTGATGTCGGCGGGAGTCACGCCGGCGCCGTCCCATGCTTCCCGGATCAGCGGTGCTCGTTCGTACGCCCAGGGGAGCAGCGTCCCGAGGAGCTTGTCCGCCTGGAGGGCCTCGAGTTGCGGCCGCGGCATGCACTCGGCCTCGGGCTCCCAGTAGCGGTCGGCGTCAAGCATGCTGGTCAACAGTGGACCCTCTCCACGACCTCACGCTGCCCGCCATCCTCGCCGAGCATCGGCGCAGCCACCCGACCCGGCTCGCCGCGGTCTGCGGGACGGACCGGTTCACGTGGCCGGAGTTCGACGATCGCGTGGCCGGTCTCGCCGGCGCGCTGCGGCGCGACCGAGTCGGTGTCGGCGATCGCGTCCTGTGGCTCGGGCAGAACTGCCACCGGGTGCTCGAGCTGCTGCTCGCTGCGGGCCGGGTCGGCGCGGTGCTGTGCCCGGCCAACTGGCGCCAGTCGGCGGCGGAATTGGCCTTCGTGATCGACGACCTGGAGCCGCGGGTCGTGGTGTGGCAGGAGCAGGAGATCGGCGAGGTCGTGCGCGCGGCGCGGGTGCGGAGCACCGGCGCGGCCACCGCCCGCTGGCTGAGCCACGACGCCGAGGGCGACGCGACCTACGAGGACTACCGGGCCGCCGCCGACCCACTGCCGGTCGATGCGGTCGCGGTCGACCCGTCGTGGCCCGTGCTCCTCCTCTACACCGCGGCCTTCGACGGCACGCCGAACGGCGCGCTGCTCTCCCACGCGGGCATCATCGCCCAGAACCTCGTCGTGCTGGGCCTGCAACAGATCACGTGCGCCGACGTGTACCTGAACTCTGGGCCGCTGTTCCATATCGGCACGTTCTGGAACACGCTCGCCACGTTTCATGCCGGGGGTACGAACGTGTTCGTTCGCCGGGTCGACGCCGACGAGATCTGTGCGGTCATCGAGCGCGAACGCTGCACCGGCGCGTACCTGATGCCGCAGACGCGTGAGCAGTTGCTGGCCGCCAACCGCGACGGCCGGTGGGATCTCTCGAGCCTGCGGGCGTCGGTCGGGTCGCCGGAGTGGAACGCGATGGTGAGCCGGGACACGAGCCCGTGGTGGCTCGATCCCGGGGGCTACGGGCAGACGGAGATGGTCGGCATGGCGACGTATCGGTGCATCGGCGGACCGGCCATCGGACCCCACGGGCGCCCTCATCCGCTCGCGCAAGTACGGATCGTGGACGCCGATGACCGCGAGGTACCCGCAGGGGAGGTCGGTGAGATCGTCGTCCGCGGCCCGGCCGTCATGGTCGGGTACCACAACCGGCCCGAGCTGACGGCCCGCCGCCAACGAGGCGGGTGGCATCACACCAACGATCTCGGGCGGCGGGAAGCCGACGGCTCGCTCACGTTCGTCGGCCCGCGGACGGCGATGATCAAGTCGGCGGCCGAGAACATCTACCCGGCCGAAGTCGAGGCGTGCCTCGTCGCCCACCCGTCGGTGGCCGCAGCGGTGGTGATCGGCGTGCCCGACCCGGTGTGGACCCAGCGGGTGAAGGCGATCGTCGTGGTGCGCGACGGCGAGGCCGTGACCGCCGACGAGATCATCGAGCATTGCCGGGCCCGCATCGCGTCGTACAAGAAGCCGAGCACGGTCGAGTTCGTCGCCACGCTGCCCCGGCTGCCGTCCGGCGCGGTCGACCGTGACGCGCTCGACGCCACGTTCGGCGGCGGCGGCTACCCCGGCGGCACCAACCGCTCCGCCTGACAAGCCTCGTTCTGGCGAGCGTGGCATGCCTCCCAGGCATGTGCGTCTCGCCAGAACGCGCATGTCGGTGGCTACGTGAGCCGGAAGCGGGGGAGGCCGATCGTGTCGGTGACGCGTTCGCACTCGAGGGCGACTCCGACGCCGACGGCGAGCGTGTCCTCGGTGGCGTCGAGCACGTTGCTGACGACCCGCACCGGATCGCCGGTGATGCCGTCGAGATCGACGACGACGACGTTGTACGGCACCCGTTCGACCATGGCCGGGTGGATGGGGTGAACCACCCAGGTGTACGTGAACACGCGACCGGTGCCGGGGAGCGTGTCCCACCTCCAGTCGAGCGCGCCGCAATGGAAGCAGCCCTCCGTGGGCGGGTGGCGGTGCCAGCCACACGACGCGCACTGTTGGATGTCGAGCCGGCCCGCCGCCGCGGCGGCCCAGAACCCGGCGTTGGTCCGGTCGACGGTGGGCAGCGGCAGCCCGTCGAGATAGGTGCTCACCGGTGTCAGCCCTCGAGCCCGTACAGGCGGGCGGTGGTGCCGCCGACGATGGCGGCCCGTTCGGCGGGGCCGACGCCGGCGAAGATCCGCTCGATGGTCGCCTGCGTGTGCGGCCACGTCCCTTCGGGATGCGGGTAGTCCGACGCCCACAGGAGCGGCTCGACACCAGTGAGGTCGCGGGTCATGACCGCCGACACATCGTTGCCGAAGGTGACGTGGCCTTGCCGGCGGACGTAGGCGCTCGGCGGTTCCGCCAGCTTCGGGCTGACCCACCAGTGGTGCTCCTCGAACGCCTCGTCCATGCGCTCGAGCGCCCAGGACAACCAGCCGGCGCCGCACTCCACCATCACCACGTGCAGGTCGGGGAACCGTTCGAGCACGCCCGACGCGGCCAGGTAAGTGAGCGTCCGCTGCGCGCCGAGCCCGACCTCGACGTAGTTGATCACCGCGCCGCCAGGCCCCCGTTCGGTCACCGGATTGGAGCCGGTACCGACGTGGAACGAGACCGGCATGGCGTTGGCCTGCGCGGCCGCCCACACCGGGTCGTACGCGGCCATGTTGTACGGCGCGCCGTGCGGGGCGTGCATCGGAAGCATGATCGAGCGCAGACCGGCGGCCGCCACCCGCTCGACCTCGGCCACTGCGGCGTCGACGTCCTGCACCGGGATGAGCGCGGCGCCCGCGAACCGCTTCGACGTCGACGCGAACGTCTCGGCCAGCCAGTCGTTGTAGACGCGGGCACACGCCATGCGCAGCTCGGCGTCCGGGATCATGAACCCGAACAACCCGAGCGTCGGGTAGAGCACTTCGCCCCACACGCCGTCGGCGTCCAGATCCTGGACGCGGACGTCGGGGTCGTAGCCGCCGGGGCGCAGGCCCGATGCGCCTTCGGTGGACGGGCCACCCATCTTGCGAGGGGCAACGCCTTCGACGAGGAACCGCCACTTCCCGTCGATCTCCTCGCGCCGCGGCGCCCGCTCACGCAGCGCCGCCGGCAGGCGCGTCAGCCACAGGTCGAGCGGCTCCACCACGTGTGAGTCGGCCGAGTTCACCAGTTCGCCGGTCATCGTCACCTCCGGAGGATGAGCGAGCCCGTGGGGTTAGGACCGGCTCCGGCGACGACCAGCGCGAGCTCGGCGCCGTCGATCTGGTTGCAGGCCGTCCCCCGCAGTTGGCGGGTGGCTTCGAGGACGTGGGTCATGCCGTGCAGGTACACCTCGGCCAGGTTGCCGCCGTGAGTGTTGACCGGCAGCCGGCCGCCGAGGCGGATGGCGCCGTCGGCGACGAACGGCCCGCTCTCACCCGCCGGGCAGAACCCGAAGTCCTCGAGCGCCATGAGGACGAGCGGTGTGAAGTGGTCGTAGATCATCGCGACGTCGATGTCGTCGGGACCCACTCCCGCCATCCGGTAGACCTCCTCCGCCGTCGCCCGTTGGCCGGCGGTGGGGTAGTCCGACTCCGGCATGTTGTGGCCGGAGAGCGTGCCCTCTCCCCAGCGGTAGCCGCCCGCCATCGACGCCCCCGTGACGAACACCGGACGCTGCCGGAGATCGCGGGCGCGCTCCGCACTCGTGACGAGCACGGCCGCGGCGCCGTCGGACTCCATGCATATGTCCAGGAGGCGGAGCGGGTCGGCGATCATCCGCGACCGGTGGTGGTCATCGACGGTGATCGGGTCACGAAAGCGAGCGTCGGGATTGGCCGCGGCCATCAGCCGGGCGTTGACCGCGACCTCGGCGAAGTGGTCGATGGTCGTGCCGTACACGGCCATGTGGCGCCGGGCGGGGAGGGCGAACATCTGGGCCGGCGACATCAGGCCGAAGGGGAGCGCGTACCCGAACGGCGCGGGGAGGCGACCGCGGAGCCCGGCGAGCGACTGGCCGAAGCGTTGCTCGCCTTGCGAGATCGAGCGCACCACGACGACGCACTCCGCCACGCCGGTGGCGACCGCCATCGCCGCGTTGGTGAACGCGCCGCCCATGCCCGCGCCCCCGCCGCCCCACACCATCCCGGCATAGCGGGTGCGCTCGGTCCCGAGCGCCATCGAAAGAGCCGACGGCTGGGCGCCGTCTTCGGAGTAGGACGAGAACCCGTCGATGTCGGTGACGGCCAGCCCCGCGTCGGCGCAGGCGTCGTGGATGGCCTGGAGCGCGAGCCGGAACGTCCCTTCGCCCTCCAACTCGCCGCGGCGCCCGTACCGGGACCGGCCGATGCCGACGATGCAGGCGCGGTCGCGCAGCGGGTGCATCACGCGCCCGCTCCCGCGCGTCGCTCGACGCCGTCGGCCCGCAGCGCTTGCAGCGCGAACCCCGACGCGAGCGCGACGGCGGCGCGCTGCGACAGGGTGGCGGTGCCGGTCAGTCGGTCGGCGATCAGCCCCGAGCACAGGTGGTGGATGGCGCGCGCGTCGTCGACGGGATGCGCCTGGGGGAACGCGCCCGTGGCGAGGCCGGCGGCGATCGCGGTCTCGAGCGGTTCGAGTTGGCGGCGCATGGAGCGGTCGATCTCGTCGGGGAAGCGCCGGGCCAGCGAGCCGCGCTCGCCGGCGAAGAGCTGCGACCGCCGCGCCAGTCGCGGGTCGTACGCCAGCGCGAGCACGGCCGTCACCCACTCGCGGACCGCGTCCTCGGCATCGCCGGCGTGTTGCACGCGGGCTCGGAGCCGCTGCGCGGCGCGTGCCGACTCGCGGTCGAACAGCGCGAGGAACAGCTCGGCCTTCCCGGAAAAGTGACGGTAGAAGGCTCGGGTCGACAGGCGTGCCCGTTGCAGGACGTCTTCCACCCGGAGTCCGTCATAGCCCGATTCCGCGAGGACGTCTCGGGCGGCGTTCAGCAGCACGCCGAGCTCGCCGGCGTCCCGGCGTCCGACGACGACGGGTCGCGGCGACATGGTGAAAATGATGTTTTCACACCAGGCGAGCACGCGTCGACTCCGTGTCCTAGAGTGAGCGACCACGTTGGCGAGGAGGGGCTCCATGGCACGTGTCCGCTCGTGGATTGCGGTGGCGTTGGTGGCGATGGTGGTGTTGGCCGCCTGTGGCGACGACGACGCCAGCTCGGGCGGCGCCACCACCACGTCGGGAGGCGGCGACACGACCTCCAGCGTCCCTGAGCTCACCGACTCGTTCCGGGGAGTGACGGCCGACTCCATCAAGATCGCCATCGTCGTCGTCGACTTCGAGTGCATCGCGCAGTTCGTCGACTTCAATCAAGGCGACGCGGAGAAGATCGAGGCGGCCCTGGTCGACGACATCAACGCGAACGGCGGGGTTCTCGGCCGCCAGCTCGACGTCGTCTTCAAGAACCTGTGCCCCCTCAATCCCGACGACGTCGCGGCCGCCTGCACGTCGTTGACCGACGACGAGCAGGTGTTCGCGGTGCTCGGCGTGTACGACACGCCCCCGTCGGACGGCAGCAACCAGCTCTGCATCACGCGGGACCACGACACGATCTTGATCAACGAGCTCGTGACGAAGGCGACGATGGATCAAGCGCCGCCGGGTCTCCTGCTTCAGCCCGGCATCCTCCCCGAGCGGCGCCTCGACGCGCTCCTCTCCCTGCTGGAGCAAGAGGACACGTTGGCCGGCAAGAAGGTCGCCGTCCTCGCCGATCAGGACACGCAAGCCAGCGCCGACGCGGCGGTCTCGGCCGCAGCCGACTCCATGGGGCTCGAGCAGGGTTCGACCGCCGTGCTCACCATCACCAGCGAAGACACCAGCGCGGCGCAAGCCCAGCTCGACAGCTTCATCGAGAGGTGGAAGGACGAGGGCGTCAACGCCCTGGTGATGTCGGGGCTTCTCGTCTCGGCGAAGCAGTTCGTCGAGAAGATCAAGGCTGCGCTGCCCGACGTGCTGCTCATCACCGACGACTCGTCGGTGGGCAGTCAGGCAAAGGACGAGGTGCGGGCCGGTTTGAGCCCGAACCCGTACGAGGGGATGGTGACCCTCAGCGGCTTGTCCGAGGTCGAAGTCTTCGAGAGCGAGGGCGTCCAGCGCTGCGTGAAGATCTACGAGGAGGCCACCGGTGAGACGGTGGTGCCGCCCGACCAGGTGACACCGGGCGCCGATGGCAAGCTGGCGCAGGTGTACGTCGGGGTCCAGGACCGCTGCAACGAGCTCTCGATGTTCCAACAGATCGCCGAGGCGGCCGGCGCCGACCTCACCAACGACTCGTGGATCGCGGCCGTCAACGATTTCGGCAAGATCAGCTTGGCGACCACCGAGATTGGGTCGCTGGGCGAGGGCAAGTACGACGCCGACGACGGGTTCCGGTTGTCCGCGTGGGACTCGACGATCGGCCCCGACGGCGACTTCAAGCCCCTCACCGATCTCCTCGACGTCACGGCGTAACCCCCCAATGGTGCGTTCTCGACGCTCACGGGGACGTTTGCCGTCCCCGTGCGCCTGTCGGTTCTGTGGGCAATTTGCTACCGATGGCGTCGCAAATTGCCCACAGAACGGCGCTTGAGGATCGGCAGTGGCGGGCGCTAGTCCATCGCGGGGGCGTTGGAGCGGGAGGTGGCGCGCTCGTCGGTGCCGAGGTACGAGGCGACGACGAGCGGGTCGGTGCGCATCGCGGCCGGCGGACCGTGCGCGATCACGGCTCCGGCTTCGAGGCAGTAGACGTGGTCCGTGATGGCCAGGATCAACGGCAGGTCGTGTTCGACGACGACGAGGGTCGCGGCCAGCTCGGCCTGCAGCCGCTTGATCAACGGGCCGAACGCCTCGGCCTCGCGCTGCGCGACGCCGGCCGTCGGCTCGTCGAGACAGATGACGCGGGGCGCGACGGCGAGCAGTGCCGCCAGCTCGACGATGCGACGCGTGCCGGTGGAGAGCTCGGCGATGAAGCGGTCGGCGTAACGGCCCAGGCCGAGGAAGTCGATCAGCTCGGCCGCCTCCGCATGCCGGCGCGCCTCGAGTCGAGTCGACTGCGGCAGGAACAGCGCGGTGCTCCAGAACGGTGTGCGACGTCGAGCTTCGAGCGCGAGCTCGACCACCTCGCGCACGGTGAGCTCCGGGAAGAGGAGCGCGGCCTGGAACGTGCGCCCGAGCCCTCGCGCCGCGCGCTCGTGGGACTTCTTCTTGGTGATGTCCACGCCCAGCAGCTCGACCCGGCCCGTCGACGGCAGGAAGCCGCCGATGGCATTGAGGAGGGTCGACTTGCCGGCGCCGTTCGCGCCGATCAATCCCACCACCTGCCCGGGCATCGCGCGGAAGTCCACCCGGTTCACGGCGACAACGCCGCCGAAGCTGACCGACAGGCCGTGGGTGGCCAGTGCCGGCCCGTCACCGGTGACGACGTGACGGTCCGCTCCGGCCAGCCGCAGCGAGGACGGCGGCGCCACGACCTCCTTGGGTGGCGCCGGCCCGAGGCGCCGCTCGATCCGCTGGGCCAACTGGTCCCGGCACCAGTACCCGATCTGGGTGAAGCCGCCCGGGATGTAGAGAAGGATGATCAGCAGCCCGATGCTCGACGTCAGCAACGGAACGACGTCGTTGTCGGGCCAGAAGGCGGGCAGCCCCACGACCCAGACGGCACCGATCACCGCCCCGGCGATGCTCCCCAGGCCGCCGATCACCGCCATCGCGACGAGCGCGAACGAGTCCTGGACCCGGAACAGCTTCTCGGTGTAGCCGATCGTCACGACGAGGCCACCGAGGATCGCACCACCGAGGCCGGCGATGAACCCGCCGAGGGCATAGGCCGTCAGCTTCGCCCGCGTCGGTGACACGGTGAACGCTTCGGCGCCGTGTTCGTTCTCGCGGACCCCGATGATCGTGCGACCGATGCCGCTTCGGCGAAGGCGGGCGACGACGATCAGCACCAGTATCAGGGCCGTCAGTGCGAAGTAGTAGTACCCGAGATTGCGTTCCGTGAGGTTGAACGGGCCGATGTTCGACCGGGGCAGGCGCACGGTCTGGCGCCCGAGCGACAGGATCGGCTGGCGGAACACGTACGCCTGCGCCGCGATCGCAAACGCGAGCGTGCTGGCCGCCAGGAGCAAGCCCCGCACCCGCAGCGCGGAGATCCCGATGAGGGTGGCGGTCGCGCACGCGATCACGGCGCCGAGCAGCAAGGCCCAGCCGAACGGCACCTGGGGAATGGAGACGCTGACGAGATCGATGCCAGCCAACCCGAAGGTGAAGTTGGTGCCCCGGACGAGCGCGGCCGCGCTCAGCGCGCCGAGCCCGGCGAAGGTCATCTGGCCGAGCGACAGCTGACCGGCCCAGCCGGTGAGCACGGTGACCGAGACGGCACACAGGGCGAAGCCGACGACCGCGGTGTACGTGAAGTGCTTGGCCGACTCGGTGAGAACCAAGGGCAGGCCGATGGCCACGATCAGACCGAAGCCGGCGACGAGCTGCGGAAGCCGGCGCACCCACCAGATCTCCCGCACGCGGGCCGACACCACGTGGTGGCGCGGCGCGAACTGGAAGCTCTCGGTGCCCATGTCGACGCCGCGGCTGCGGCGGGCCACGAGCACGACGACGGTGAGGAACAGCACGAACTGGACGAGGCCCGTCTTGTTCGTGAAGTTGAAGAAGAGCACCTGATCGACGATGCCGATGGCGACCGCGGCGACGACCGCCTTCGGAAACGAGACCATCCGCCCGACAAGGGCGGCGGCGAGGCCGCGGAGCAGCGTGTTCGGCCCGATCGAGACGAGGTCGGACGACGTGGACTCGGTCGCGATGAGGATGACCGCCATCGCCGACAGGAAGCCGGCGATCGCCCACACCGCCGTCGACACCATCTTCGGGTTGATGCCCGTGAGCCGGGCCAGATCGGGGTTGCTCACCGACGCCCGCACGGATTGGCCGAAGGCGGTGTGCCCCAGCAGCCACCACAACCCGATGGTGATGAGGGGGACGACGACGAGGGCGAGGGCTTGGCCACCGCGGAGCACGATCCCCGCGCCCGGGTGCCATTCGCCCGTGATCGGGCTCGGGAACGCGGTTTGCAACGAGCCGGTCCGGTAGTCGGGCAGCGTGAGCGTGATGGCTTGCGCCAACTGGGCGACGCCGATGGTGGCGACGAGCACGATGACTCGCGGCGCGCGAAAGAGGCGGCGCACCACCGACAGTTCGACGACGGTGCCGGCGAGCGTGCCGACGAGCAGCGCGGCGACGAGAGCGGGCCAATACGGCCACCCGTGGGCGCCGGCCATGACACCAAGCAACGCGGCCGATGGGACACCCAGGTCGCCGACCGCGAAGTTGATCACCCGGCTCGAGCGGTAGACGAGGACGATGCCCATGGCGATCAACGCGATGATCAACCCGCGGATCGATCCGATCACGAGCAGGTTCGCGGTGAAGACCGACGCCAGCATCAGCCGCCCTCGGCGCCGAAGAAGACGGCGCGCACGAGGTCGTCGCGCTCGAGCAGATCCCGGGCGTTTCCCTCGAAGCGCACTTGGCCCTTCTCGAGGAAGATGGCCCGATCGGCGACCGACAGCGCGATGTTGAGGGACTGCTCGACGATCACCATCGTCTGCCCGCGCGCCTTCAGCTCCTCGATCGTCTCGAGCAACCGCTGCACCACTAGCGGTGCCAGCCCGAGCGACAGCTCGTCGATCAGGAGGACCTCCGGCTCGTGCAACAGCACCCGGGCCAACGCCAGCATCTGGTTCTGTCCGCCGGAGAGGCTGGCGGCGAGCTGACGGCGGCGGTCGGCCAGCTCGGGGAACACGTCGAGCACTGACGCGATGCGACCGTCGATCTCGCGCTGGTCACTCAGCGCCAGCCGCGCGCTGACCTCGAGGTTCTGAGCGACGGTCAGATTCCCGAACACGCCCTTGCCGCCGGGCAGCTGGATGATGCCGAGGCGGGCCCGGGCCTCGGGCGTGACGTACGTGACGTTGCGCCCGTTGAGGCGGACCACCCCGCGCTCGGGCACCCCGAGCCCGCTGATCACCCGCAAGATCGTGGACTTGCCGGCGCCGTTGGTGCCGAGCAGCGCGAGCGTTTCGCCCCGCGCCACCTCGAAGCTGACGTCGAAGAGCACCTGCACCGGGCCGTACGAGAAGTCGACGTAGGCCATTTGGAGGACCGGAGCTTCCTGCCCGGGCACGCTGCGCTTGCGGTGCTCGTCCTGTTCCTCGAGCAGCTCCGCGACGACGAGCGAGAGGTCGTTGCGGATGAACCGGGCGCCGTTCATCAGCATCAGCCCGCCGATGATGCTGCTCGGCACGCCGAGCGCGATGACCGTGCCGCGGGTGCCGATGGCGTCGGTGAAGAATCCGGCGACGATGCCCCCGAGGAAACCGCCGACGAAGAAGATGTACATCGTCGTCAGCGACGAGCCCATGCCCCGCAACCGGTATGGCACCACGGCGTAGAGCACCGGTCCGACCATCGCGAAGGCGGCCGTGATCAGCACCGACTGCGGTGTCCCGAGGATCACGAACCAGGCCCGGCTGTTCACCGAGAACTGGAACGGCGTGAATACCGCCGACGGGACGATGAGCATCCCGACCAAGGCCAGGGCCCGCGCCGGGTCACGCCGGTAGACGCGGTCGAAGTACTTCGCGACGAACGGCAGCACCGGGAGTGCAGCGAGCCCGCGGAGGCTGAGGAGGAAGCCCCGGTCGAGGGCCTTCGTGACGTGCAGGTGCTTCTCGAGGTACAGCGACGACAGCGTGTCCTGGCTGAAGAGACCGAACCCGAGCGCGCAGAACGCCACCAGGACCGTGCGGATCGTGGCGATCTTCTTCAACCGGGCGAACGCCGCCTCCATCGAGATGGGCAGCGGTTGCTCGTCCTCGATGACCTCGCCGAGGACGTGGTCCTTCTCGAACTGGCCACGGGGCGGCTCCTTCATGAAGAAGGCGCCGACGGCCACGATCGACACCGGGATGCCGAGCGCGTACCACGCCCAGCGCCAGCCCTCCGGTCCGCCGGCGGCCTCGGCGATGGCGGCGACGGCCACCGGGCTGATGAGACCGATGAGATGGGCGCCGCCCTGCATCGCGGCCGACATGCGCGCGCGGACGCCGATCGGGTACGCGTCGGCGACGAGCGAGTTGTGGACCGGGATGGTGTTGGCCTTGGCGATCCCCGTCGCGAACCGGGTCCAGAAGAGCATGAACGCGTTGACCGCGAACCCCGATGCCACGACGAACCCGCCGAAGAAGATGCTCGACACGCCCACGATCGGCACCCGCTTCACCCGGTCGGCGAGCCAGCCCATCGGCACCGCACCGAGCACGAAGAACGCGGCCGACGCGGTACCGATGAAGACGATCGCACCCTCGCTGATGTTGAAGGTGCGGCGGATGTCCGGCGCGAGGACGTAGATCGCGGCGCCTTCCAACTCGTCGAGCGACACGATGGCCGTCAGGACGACGAACATCAGCCAGCCGCCGCGGTTGAGCCCTTGCCGCAGCGTCATCGGCTCCGCGTTCACGCCGGGCAAGAGGTCGTCAGGGAAGACGACCTGTTCCCGCGCCACGGACTGCGCCGCCTGGCGCGCCGCCTCTTCCTCCAGGACCGTCGCCGCGAGCGAAGCTACCGACTCGCCCGATGCCCCTTCACCCTCGTCCAGAAGCCCCCCTCTGTGCTGAGCTCACGCAGCGTAGCCACCGTCAACTGTCAGCTCTCGGACAACCGGCAGCGATGGGGCGGCGAACGCCGCCCTTCAGCTGCCGGTTGCCTCGAGGATGGCGCGCCAGACCCGCTCCGGCGTGGCCGGCATGGGGACGTGGCGGACGCCGAGATGGGCGAGGGCGTCGACGACCGCGTTCTGCACGGCGGGTGCGGCGCCGATCGTGCCCGACTCGCCGATGCCTTTCGCGCCCAACGGATTCTTGGGCGTCGGCGTCTCCATCGCGACGGTCTCGAACGACGGCAGCTCGGCGGCCGACGCGAACGCGTACTCGGCGAAGGTGGTCGTGAGCGGGTTGCCGTCGTCGTCGTAGGCCATCTCCTCGAACAGGGCCTGGCCGATCCCTTGCGCCATGCCGCCGTGAACCTGGCCCTCGGCGAGCAGCGGGTTGACGATGCGGCCCGCGTCGTCGACGCCGATCATCCGCACCAGTCGCACGTGGCCCGTCTCGGTGTCGATCTCGACGACGGCGAGGTGGGCGCCGAAGGGATAGGTCCCGCCGCCCTCCGGGGGCTCGAACATCGCCATCGCCGTGAGCGGTCCGCCGTCGCCTTCGGCCGCGAGCTCGGCCCACGTGCGGCTCACGGCGGGCGTCCCGGCGACGTGGAAACGCCCCGAGCCGGTGTCGAGGACGATGTCCTCGGGTGAGGCTTCGAGGACGTCGGCGGTCAGCTGCTTGGCCCGCTCCACCAGCGCAACCGCGGCGTGGTGCATGGCAACGCCGCCGATCTGTACCGACCGGGAGCCGCCGGTGACCGTACCGGTCTCGAAGTGGTCGGTGTCGCCGAAGCGGACCTCGATCTGGTCGACGGGCACCCCGGTGCGCTCGCTGATCAGCATCGCCCACGTCGTGGCGTGTCCCTGGCCATAGGGGTTCGTGCCGCTGCGGGCGAGCAGCGACCCGTCCGGCCGCACCTCGATCTGGCCCCGCTCCTGGCCGCCGAAGCCGGCGGTGACCTCGACGTAGGTCGACAGGCCGATGCCGAGCACGACCGGATCACCGGCCGCTCGCCGCCGTTGCTGTTCGGCCCGCAGTTCGTCGTAGCCGGCCGCGGCGAGGACGCGGCCGAGGGCGCCCGCATAGTCACCCGAGTCGTACACGGTGCCGGTGGGCGTGCGGAACGGAAAACGGTCCGGCGCGACGAAGTTACGGCGCCGGACCTCCGCCGGGTCGAGCCCGGCCTCGGCCGCGAAGAGATCGACGGCCCGTTCGATCGCGGCCGCAGCCTCGGGCCGCCCCGCGCCGCGGTACGCGGCAGTGGGCGTGGTGTTCGTCACGACCGTCTTCGCCTCGTACTCGACGGCGGGGATGTCGTAGACGCCGCTGGCCATCGCCATGGTCATGTACGGCATCAGCGCGCCCATGCGCGGGAAGGCGCCCGCGTCCTGGAGCACGTGCAGCCGATACGCCAGGATCCGCCCGTCTCGGGTGCCGCCGATCGTGATCTCCTGGCGCTGCCCGCGCCCGTGCCCGAGCGCCACCATGCTCTCGGAGCGGTTCTCGAGCCACCGCACCGGACGCTCGAGGCGGCGAGCCACCCACGCGGTGACGATGTCTTCGGGGTAGACGGAGCCCTTCGCACCGAACCCGCCACCGACGTCGGGGCACAGCACGCGCAACTCGCCGGCGTCGACGCCGAGCGCGGCCGCGATGTCGTTTCGGGCCGGGTGGACTCCTTGGGTGCTCAGCCACAGCGTGAGGCGGCCGTCGGCGCCCCGCGCCGCGGCGGCCGACCGCACCTCCAAGGGGCAAGGGGCCAGCCGCTGGTTGGCGATGCGTTGGGTCACGACCACGTCGCAGTCGGCGAAGGACACGGGTTCGCGGGCGGGCACGTCCATGGCGACGTTGGTGCCGGCTTCGGGGAACAGCAGGATCTCGGTCGTCCGTGCGTCGTCCATGTCGACGACCGCCGGCAGCGGGTCGTAGTCGATCGCCACCAGCTCAGCCGCGTCCTCGCCCTGATACCTCTCCTCGGCCGCGATGACGGCGACGGGCTGGCCGACGTAGCGCACGAGACCGTCGGCCAACCACGGCGTGAGCATGGCCCCGTTGAGCATCGGGAACGGCGGGCTGGCGGGCGCGAGACCCAGGTCGTCGTGGGTGAAGAGGGCGACGACGCCAGGCGCGCCGCGGGCCGCCTCGATGTCGACCGCGGTGACCCGGGCGTGGGCCATCGTGGACCGCACGAACGTAAGGTGCAGCGCCCCGGCCAGCGCAGGCTCATGGTTGGCGACATCGTCGACGTACTGCCCGCCCACCGTCAGCAGGGCGGGGTCTTCCTTGCGCACGACTCGGTTGCCCAGGATGCTCACGCACCCTCTCTATCGCGCGCACGGCCGCCGCGCTCGCGATCGATCCGCCTTCCCGACGGTATGGCCGGATCAGCCTTCGCTGGCGATGCCGCGGGTGGCGCGGATGACGAGGCCGACGGCGATGAGTACGACGACCGCGCCGCCGAGGAGGGCGAGCCACTTGATGAGGTGGAGGCGCGGGCGACCGATCGAGCCCGCGAGGTCGGCGCCGTCGAGGTCGCCGGTCCCCTCGGCCCCGTGCAGATCCGCGCTCTGGAAGACGGCGCCGGTCGCGGTGGCCTGCGTGAAGTCGGCGCCCCGCATCGACGCGCCGGTGAAGTCGACGTCCTCGAGGTGGGCTTGGATCAGGCTGGCGTCGTCGAAGGTGGCCGAGCGGGCGTCGGCCTTCGACAACGTGGCCTGGCCGAGATCGGCGCCCGTGAAATCGGCGTGGCGCAGGTCGGTGCGGGCCAGGTGGGCTTGGCCGAGGTCGGCGTTGTCGACCTTCGCGGCTTGGAACGACGCGCCTTCGGCGTTGGCCTGGATCAAGATCGCGCCGGACAGGTTCGCCTTGCCGAGGTTGGCGGCGGCGAGCGTCGCCTGCGAGAAGTCCAGCCCGCTGAGGTCCTGGCACGACAGGTCGATGCCGGCGAGGTTGCGTAACGAGCCCCCGCCGCCGCCGACGACCTCGCGGAAGTCGGTCTGCGATCCGACTTCGCACTCGGGCACGTCCAGCGAGGTGGCCGGAGCGAACGGGGTGCCCTCGAGATCGGCACCGTCGAGATCGGACGGATCCAGTCCGGCGAGATCGGCCCCGGCGAGGATGGCCCCGGTCATGGTGGCTTGCGTCAGGTCCGTCCCCTGCAGCGACGCTCCGCTCAAATCGGCGTTCTCGAGGTGCGCCTGCGTGAAGTCGGCCCCGTCGAGGACCGCGCCCCGCAGGTCCGCGTTGGTGAGCGTGGCCTGGCCGAACTCGGCCAGGGTGGCGTCCGCGTTCTGCAGTAACGCGCCGGTGAGGTCGGCTTGGCCGAACTGGGTGTCGTTCAGGCGGGTCCGGTTCAGGTTCGCGCCCTGCATCTGGGCCTGGATGAACGTGAGCCCGGAGAGGTCTTGGCACGACAGGTCGATGGCGCCGAGCTGATCCTGACCGAAGTCGATGCCGGTCGCGCGGAAGTCGGCGCGCGACCCCACGGGGCACGGCGGCTCCTGCCCGGCCGCAGGAGGCGCGGCCGCGATGAACACCATCACCCCGGCGGCGAGCCAACGTCCGAGTCTCATCTGACCGTTGCCTCCTGGACGGGTTGGCGGGCGTCACCGTCGCGCGGCGAGAGCGCCTCGGCGGCGTGGCCGGCCACCCCCAGCGCGACGCCATAGCTGAGGTGCGGGCCCCACACCGCGATGGCGGGGGGACCGGCGTCGGCGATCTCGCTGTTGTCGCGGGCGTGGCGAGCGAAGGCCCCCCAGCGGGCACGGGCCCGCAGCCCTTTGGGGCTCAGCACATAGCCCCCGATGAACGGCAGCATCACGAAGATCCCCGCCACGACGAGCCCGCCGACGGCGGCTTCGGCGCTCCGGGCCCACAGGGGGAGGGTGGTGAGGGTGAGGAGTATGACCGCGGTGATGAACAGCGCCGACGGGTAGCGCCGCCGGAGCAGGCCGGCCGCCGTCGCTTGGTGGAGGGTGTCGCGGCGGAAGTCACGCCACCACTGTCCTTCGCGTTGGGCGACGAGCGGGGGACCGGTGAGCTCGCCACCCGTACCCGCGGCCGTGCGCAGCAGGCCGAGCACGGCGCCCTCCGCGGGGGTGGTCCCCCGGGCCGGGGGACCCAAGCGGAGCACGAACCGTTCGGACGTGATGCCTTCGAGGTCGATGACCTTGCGGTCGGCCAGGTCGAGGATCGTCGCGGCCACGGCCTCACTCCCGATGTCGTGCCCTTCGTGCGCCAGCAGCGCGACGACGGTCGGTGATTCGTCGCCGGGCGGGTCGCCGAGTTGGTCGGGAACGCCGCCCGCGGCTCGGATCCGCATGGCGCCGGTGCGCGCCAACCGCCACAACACGACGAGAACCGGCACGGCGATCTCGACGCCGACCGCGCCCCAGTACCCCGCGGCCAACAGGTCGGCGACCCGCTCGTCGTTGTCGAGCGTGTCGGCGAAGGCGCGGTCGGCGTCGTCCAGCGCCGCTTGGCGGCCCTCGAAGTACTCGAGGCGCGGCCCGCCCGGCAGCACGGGTGCGCTCGGGAACGCATCGGCTGGGAGCGCGACCACCAGATCGGAGTCCTGCCACATCGCCACCCGGCCGTCGAGGTGCACGGTCGTGCCGTCGACGCCGGCGGCCGCAGGGGCGGCGTGATGCCAATGGGCCTCGCCGACCGGCGCGGCCGGAAGGCGAAGGTCGCCGGTCACGGGCACCAGCGGATCGCGGCGGCGAGCGTCGCCCGGCTCCGCCCACACGGGCACGGTGACGATGGCGACGTCGCGGTAACGCTCCACGGCGCCGGTCACCCGATAGGTGATGTCGGCGGTGGGCGTCGCCGCCCTCAGCTGTGCGGTGTAGCCCGCCGCGGTGTCGGGGCGGGGTGCGCCGTTCACCCTCACGTCGTCCGCGTTCGCCAGCACCGGCGCCCGTAGCCCGAACACGCCGCCGTTGGCCGAGGCGAAGCGGACGTCGGCCCGGATGGTCAGGATCCCGTCGGCACCGAGGTCGCCCGTCACGGTGACGGTCTCGGTCTGGCCGTGGCGGCTCAGCCGGGTCGGGGCGTCGGCTGAGCACCCTCCGAGCACGACGAGCGCGACACCCCCGAGAAGTACCGCACGCCCGCGCATGGGGCGTCGACACTAGTTCGCGTCAGGCCGGCGGCGCCGCGTCTCGACAGAGGTGCGAGACCGGGCCGTGGCCTCGGCCGAGCTCCCAGCTCGCCGACGCGGCGAGGGCGGCGTGGACGTGGGCCTTGGCCGCGGTCATCGCCGCGAGTGGGTCGGCGCCGCGGGCGAGCATGGCCGCGGTGGCCGCCGCGAACGTGCAACCGGTGCCGTGGTCGTTGGTGGTCTCGATCCACGGGGCGCGCAGGAACGTCGCCCGCCGGGCGAGGCGGTCGAACACCACGTCGACCGCGTCGGCGCCCGGCAGGTGGCCGCCCTTCACCACCGCGTACCTAGGGCCCAGCGCGCAGAGCGCCTCGGCCGCGTCGGCGAGGTCGTCGACGCCGGCGATGGCGCGGTCGAGGAAGACCTCGGCCTCGCGGGAGTTCGGCGTGATGACGGTGGCCTGGGGCAGGAGGGCGTCGACGTACGCGGCTTCCGCGCCGCGGTCGAGGAGCCGGTCGCCCGACGACGACACGAGCACGGGATCGACGACCAGATTCGGCAACCGCGCGTCCGCCGCCCACCGGGCGATCGCCCGCACGACGGGCTCCGTCGCCAGCATGCCGGTCTTGGCCGCGGCGACCGGGAGGTCGGACAACACGGCGTCGAGCTGCGCGTCGAGGAAGTCGACCGGCGGGACGTGGATGGCGCGCACCGCGGCGGTGTTCTGCGCCGTGAGCGCGGTGACCACCGACGTGCCGTGGACCCCGAAGGCCGCGAACGTCGCCAGGTCGGCTTGGATCCCGGCCCCACCTCCCGAGTCCGAACCCGCGATCGTGAGCGCGACGGGGGGTGTCACCAGGGCGCGATGGCGGCGAGGGCGGTGGCGACGAACCGGGCGCGGGCCGGACCGAAGTCGGGCCGAGGCGATGCCGGGGTGCCGCCGAGGAGCCGCGCGCCGGGGATCAGGCTCGCCAGCCGTTCGGCCGTCGCCCGCTCGTGGTACGGGTCCTCCGGGTCGGCCGGGATGACGGCGGTCGGCACGTCCAAGACAGTCAGCTCTCGGTCGTCGACGCCGCGCATGGTCCTGTCGGCGTCCGTGGCCGGCCAACACAACACGAGCCGGCGCACGAGGTGAGGGTGGTCGGCCGCGAGGCGCACCGCCGCGGAGCACCCGTTCGAGCCCGCGACCACTGCGACCGGTGCGGGCTCCCTGGCTACTGCCGCGGCCAAGTGGTCGCCTTCCGCGAACCACGACGCCGGATCCGTGAGTCGGTCGGGGGCGAGGACCCGGCGCCCGCTCGCCTCGAGCGCGCTGACCACGCCCGGCTCCGCCCAGAAGCGGTGCGCGTCGATCTCGCCCAGCCCGCCGTGGACGAGCAGGACCGTGGCCGGCCCCAATTCGGCCAGCAGCGCGGTGATGACCGCGGCGGGGTCGGCGGCGCCCATGGCCGAGCCCATCACGGCGACTCCGGCCGCGCCTGCGTCGATGCACGGCGCGGCCCGGCCGGCGCGAACGCCGCCGAGCGCGTACACCGGGGGCGCGCCGGGCGCTCGCGTGCCGGCCGCCAGGCCGTCGAGGTGGAGCGGCGGTCCGTAGTCCGGCTTCGAGGGCGAGTGATGGACCGGGCTGAGGGTCACGTACGCGGCGCGGCACAGCCCGGCCGCGGCGACGTCGTCCACCGTGTGGCACGACCGCCCTACGACGAGATCGCCCACTTGCCCCGCGTCCGGCCACGGGTCGGTGGCCGCCAAGTGCACGCCCGCCGCCCCGACCGCGTGGGCCAAGGCGATGTCCGAGGCGACGAGCATGAGGGCGCGGCCGCCGCGAGCAGCGTCGCACGCGGAGGCCGCGAGCTCGCGGCGCTGCGGTCCGGGGAGGTCCTTCTCCCGGAACACGACCGCCCGCGCACCCGCGCCGACGGCGGCGGCCACGGTCTCCGGCAGCAGCCGCCCGGCGGCTTCGCTCTGCCGCCGGTCCGTCAGCACCAACAGGCGCGGCAGGCTCACATCGCTCCCGAACGCTGGGGGTGCGTCCTCATAGGTCGGCGACGCCGTCGAAGGTGGACGAGGCCTCGGCGTAGAGCCGGCGCGGGATGCGGCCGGCGCGGTGGGCGAGGCGGCCACCCTCGACCGCTTTGCGCATCGCCTCGGCCATGAGCACCGGATCGCGGGCCCTCGTGACGGCGGACGCCAGCAACACCGCGTCGCAGCCGAGCTCCATGGCGACGGCGGCGTCGGACGCGGTGCCGATGCCGGCGTCGAGGACGATCGGCACGGTCGCGTGCTCGAGGATGATGGCGAGGTTGTAGGGATTGCGGATGCCCATGCCGCTGCCGATCGGCGACCCGAGCGGCATCACGGCCGCGCATCCGAGGTCCTGGAGCCGGCCTGCCAAGACAGGATCGTCGTTGGTGTACGCGAGCACGACGAAGCCGTCGTCGACGAGCTGTTCGGCCGCATCGACCAGCTCGACGGCATCGGGCAGGAGCGTGCGCTCCTCGGCGATGACCTCGAGCTTGATCCACGCGGTCTCGAACGCCTCGCGCGCCAGCCGTGCGGTGAGGACCGCGTCGCGGGCGGTGAAACAGCCCGCCGTGTTCGGCAGCGGGCGCACGCCGACCCGACGGAGCACGTCGAGCACCGATCCCGGTGCGGTGGGATCGACGCGGCGCAACGCGACGGTGGTGAGTTCAGTTCCCGACGCGACCAGCGCCTGCTCGAGCACGTCGAGGCTCGGGGCGCCTCCGGTGCCCATGATCAAGCGCGACGTGAACGACTCGCCTGCAATCGTGAGGAGATCATCGGCCATGAACTCAACCGCCTTGGGCTGCGGTGAGGACTTCGACGCGGTCGTCGGGTGCGAGCCGCCACGAGCACCATGCGCTGCGGGGGACGACCTCACCGTTGACCGCGACCGCGACCCCGGCCGGCCCGCGGCCGAGCGAGGCGACGAGCGCGTCGACGGATGCATCCTCGTCCACGCCCCGAGGTTCGCCGTTCAGCACGATGGTCACCGTCCGACTCCCGCGGGCGCGAAGCGCAGCGGCGAGAACGGAAGGGCCGCCGCCGTCGGCTCGCCGTCGGCCACCGTGGCCGCGATCGCCTCGGCCGTCACCGGGGTGAGCAGGATCCCGTTGCGGTAGTGCCCGGTCGCCACGACCAAGCCCTCCACCGCCCCGGCACCGATCATCGGCGCGTTGTCGGGCGAGCCCGGTCGGAACCCGACCCGCGCTTCAACGAACGCCAGCTCGGAGACGCCGGGAACGAGAAGCGTGGCGTCCCGCATCAGCTCATAGACCGCCCCTCCGGTGACCTCCTCGTCCCAGCCCCGTTCTTCCACCGTGGCGCCGATGAGGATGCGGCCGTCGACCCGGGGGACGAGGTACGCGGTGGCGCCCTTGACCATGCCTCGGACCGCGTGCGTGATGAGCGGCCGGTCGACCGAGCCGCGCAACGTGAGGATCTGCCCCTTCACCGGCCGGACCGGAGGCCGGGCGTCGGGCGGCAGATCCCTCACCGTGCTCGACCGCGCTCCCGCCGCCAGCACCACCACACCCGAGGCGAGTGCCGCGCCGTTCGGGAACTGCACACCACTCACCCGGTCGCCCTCCCAGCGGACGGCGGCCTCCTCGCGGCGGACCGCGACCCCGGCCCGCTCGCACGCCACCAGCAAGGCCCGGCACAGCGCCCGCGGGTCGACCGCGGCATCTTGCGTCGCGAGCAGGCCGCTCCGCACTCCGGGCGCGAGCATCGGCTCGAGCTGTCGGCACTCGCGACCCCGCAGCCGTCGAGAGTCGAGGCCGAGCTCGTCCTGGTACCGGTGCAGCTCGAGCAACGCGGCGTGGTCGTCGGCGTCGAACGCAACGACGACGCTGCCGATCGGTCGGTAGTCCACGGGCATGTCGCTCGCGGCCTCGACCTCGCGGGCGAAGCCCGGCCACTGCCCGGCGCTGGCGAGGTTCAAGCGCAGCAACGCCTCCTCGCCGAAGTGCGCCTCGCTCACCGGTGCGAGCATCCCGGCCGCGACGTCGGCCGCGCCGCCGCCGGGCGTCGGGTCGCACACAGTGACCCGCAGGCCGGCCTGTGCGAGCCGCCACGCACTCGCCAACCCGATCGGCCCACCCCCGATCACGACGACATCAGCCGTACTCGACGCAATAGCCCGGCGAAGCGACGGGCTATTGCGTCGAGAATCGTGGGTTGGGGTCATCCGCCGCGCTCCAGGGCCGTCATGAGCTCTTCGGTCGCGCGGCGGGGGTTCTCGGCGTCGGCGACCGCGCCGATCACCGCCACCCCATACGCGCCGGCGGCGAGCAGCTCGGGCACCCGGTCGGCCCGCACGCCGGCGATGGCGATGACGGGCACGAAGACCGCGCCGCACACCGTCTTGAGCCCGACCGGACCGAGCGGGTCGGGGAGCCCCTCCTTGGTCGACGTGCGATACACCGGACCGACGCCGAGGTAGCTGACGCCCTCGTTCTCGAGCCGCATCGCCATGGCGGCGTCGCGAGCTGTGCTGCCGACGAGCATCGAGGGCTTGACGGCCCGCAGCGCGGCCGCCACCGGCAGGTCGTCGGCGCCCACGTGGACGCCGCCGGCACCGGCGGCAACGGCGACGTCGGCTCGGTCGTTCACGATGCACAGCGCGCGGTGCTCGGCGCACAGCTCGACGAGCGGGGCGGTGACGTCATACCGGTCGCGGTCGGTGAGCCCCTTGACCCGCACCTGGATGACCGGCGCGCCGCCGTCCAGCGCGGCGCGAGCGAGCTCGCTCCCATCGTCGGTATGGGGCCCGATGTCGACGATGACGTGGAGGCGCCCGCCGGCGCCGCCCTGGTGCGTCACGGGCGGGCCGTCTCCTCGGGGGCGGGGGACGCGACGTAGACGTCGCCACCCGACGCGACGAACTCGGCGGCCTTCTCCTTCAGGCCCAACTCCACGGCCTCCCACTCGTCGACGCCGTGCTCGGCGGCGTAGGCCCGCACGTCTTGGGTGATCCGCATCGAGCAGAACTTCGGCCCGCACATCGAGCAGAAGTGCGCGGTCTTCGCCGCCCCGGCCGGCAAGGTCTCGTCGTGGTAGGCCCGGGCCGTGTCGGGATCCATCGAGAGGTTGAACTGGTCCTCCCAGCGGAACTCGAAGCGGGCCTTCGACAGCGCGTCGTCCCATGCTTGCGCGCCGGGATGGCCCTTCGCGAGATCGGCCGCGTGCGCCGCGATCTTGTAGGCGATCACGCCCGCCTTGACGTCGTCGCGATCCGGGAGCCCGAGGTGTTCTTTCGGCGTGACGTAGCAGAGCATCGCGGTACCGAACCATCCGATCATCGCCGCGCCGATGGCCGACGTGATGTGGTCGTAGCCGGGCGCGACGTCGGTGGTGAGCGGCCCGAGCGTGTAGAAGGGCGCCTCGTGGCACAGCGCCATCTGGAGCTCCACGTTCTCCTTGATCTTGTGCATCGGGACGTGGCCCGGCCCCTCGATCATCACTTGGACGTCGTGGCGCCACGCCACCTCGGTGAGCTCACCGAGCGTCCGCAGCTCCGACAGCTGCGCGTCGTCGTTGGCGTCGGCGATGCACCCGGGGCGCAGGCCGTCGCCGAGCGAGAACGCGACGTCGTAGGCCGACAGGATCTCGCACAGCTCCTCGAAGTTGGTATAGAGGAAGTTCTCCTCGTGGTGGGCCAGGCACCACGCGGCCATGATCGAGCCGCCGCGGCTCACGATCCCGGTGATGCGGGCCGCGGTGAGTGGCACGTAGCGCAGCAGTACACCGGCATGCACCGTGATGTAGTCGACGCCTTGCTCGCACTGCTCGACGATGGTGTCGCGGTAGACCTCCCAGCTCAGGTCGGCCGCGTCGCCGTCGACCTTCTCGAGGGCCTGATAGATGGGCACGGTTCCGATCGGCACCGGCGCGTTGCGGATGATCCACTCCCGCGTGGTGTGGATGTCGCGCCCGGTCGACAGGTCCATCACCGTGTCGGCCCCCCACTGCGTCGCCCAGGTGAGCTTGTCGACCTCCTCTGCGATCGATGACGTCACCGCCGAGTTGCCGATGTTGGCGTTCACCTTCGTGAGGAACGTCCGCCCGATGATCATGGGTTCGGACTCGGGGTGATTCACGTTGGCCGGGATGATCGCCCGGCCCCCGGCGACTTCGGCCCGCACCAGTTCGGAGTCGAGGCCTTCACGGAGCGCGATGAACGCCATCTCCTCGGTGATCTCGCCGCGCCGGGCGTAGTGGAGCTGGGTGACTCGACGCCCGGGCCGAGCCCGAAGCGGACGGCGGGTCTCGCCCTGCCACACCTCGGTCGGGCCCGACGACCGCACGGCCGCCCGGCCGTCGTCCCGCACTGACTGCGGGCGACCCTCGTACTCCTCGACATCGTCGCGTCCGAGGATCCACGGCCGGCGCAAGGGCGGCAAGCCGACGTTCGGATCCGACCCGGGGCCGCTGGTGTCGTAGAGGCGCACCGGCGGCTCGTCGCCGGTGAGGGTCACCTGCGTGAACGGCACCTCGATTCCCGGCCGCGCGCCCGCGACGAGAACCTTTTGGCGGGCTGCCTCACTGGGCATCTGCATCACTCCCTTCGCCGGCATTACCCGGATCAGGTCTGGCGGTCGGCGCTTCAAACGCCCTCTCAGCCCGGAGTGATCCGAGCTCCCGCGGTCTGGTTGTCGAGGGGAAGGATAGAGGCGCCGGCTACCCGACGTGCTCCGGTTCTGCGACAACGTGGATCACCGGCAGCTCGGGGAACTCGCGGGCCACCCGGTTGGGCACGTCGAGCTTGAGCCACCGCGACGGACCCGACGGCAGCGTCGACAGGAGAATGGCGTCGAAGCCCGGGTCGCGCCGGAGCACCGCGCGGATCGCGTAGACGGGATTGGCGTCGCCCACCTCGCCGTCCGCGTCGGCGCCTACTCCCCGAAACCGTTCGAGCCCGGCGTCGAGCACGCGCTGCGCCTCCCGCACGGTCTCCGCCTCGGTCCACGAGTGGTCGGTCGGATGGGTCGCCGGGACCAGGAAGTGGAACTGACAGGGGCCTTCGGCCAAGCTGGCCTTGACTCGCTCGAGGAGATGATCTCCACCGAGGGTCTTGTGGGCCACGACGAGATAGCGACGCATCGCGCGCTCCTTCCGTCTGTCCTGGGACGAATTGTAGGCCTGCGGGAGAGCGTGCTCCTAGGCTCCGCGGCCAATGGACGGGGTCGCCCACGTCGCTGCCGGCGTCCTCGGCGGTCTCCTGGTGCTCTGGGTGCTGCTGTCGGCCATCCGCCAAGTCGTGCTGCCCCGGGGTGACCCGGTCATGCTCAGCCGCTGGGTCTTCTTGAGCGTCCGCACGCTGTTCAACCTCGCGCTGAAGCCCGCCAAGACCTACGAGCAGCGCGACCGCGCGATGGCGCTGTACGCACCCATCTCACTCGTCCTGCTCCCCGGCGCCTGGCTGGCGCTGGTGCTGTCGGGGTTCACCGCGGTCTTCTGGGGTCTCGGCGTGCACCCTGTCCGGCAGGCCTTCTCCGCGAGTGGGTCGTCCCTCTTCACGCTCGGAGTGACGGCGCCACGCGATCTGCCGACGACGGCCGCGTCCTTCACGGAGGCCAGTCTCGGGCTCGGACTGGCCGGGTTGCTCATCAGCTTCCTGCCATCGATCTATGCCGCGTTTCAGCGCCGGGAGCTCGGCGTCGCCCAGCTCGGCACCCGCGCCGGCGAGCCGCCGTCGGCCATGGAGATGGTCGTGCGCTTCCACCGCTTGCAACGCCTCGATGGGCTCGACGACATGTGGGAGGTGTGGGAGCGCTGGTTCGCGGACATCGAAGAGACGCACAGTTCGCAGGCGTCGCTGGTGTTCTTCCGTTCGATCAGCCACGGCCGGTCGTGGGTGACGAGCGCCGGCGTCGTGCTCGACACCGCGAGCATCCGCGCCGCACTCCTCGACCTTCCCCGCAACCCGCCGGCCGAGCTGTGCATCCGGGCCGGTTATCTCGCCCTCCGGCGTATCGCCGGCTACTTCGGCACGCCGTTCGACCCCGACCCGCGGCCCGACGATCCGATCTCGATCGACCGCAGCGAGTTCGACGACATGTGCGAGCGTCTGGCCAACGAGGGCGTACCCCTGAAGGCCGACCGCGACCAGGCGTGGCGCGACTTCGCCGGCTGGCGGGTCAACTACGACGCGCCGCTCTTGGCGCTGGCCGGCCTGACGATGGCGCCCTACGCGCTGTGGTCCTCGGACCGTTCCATCGCCTACCGCCGTCCGCCTCTGATCCCGTTCCGGCGCCGGCGCTGAATCGGGTCAGCCGTGACGGGCGCGGAAGCTGCGCGCCTTGGCCCGGTTTCCGCAGACCTCCATCACGCACCACGCGCCCGAGCAATTGCGGGACGCGTCATAGAAGGCCCACTGGCACGTCTCGGCGGCGCACGCTTTCAAACGAGGCCACGTGTCGTCGAGCAGCGCGTCATGGACGATGGCGAGGAGTTGCGCGATCGCACCGTCGACGCCGGCCCGCGCCGGGGCGAGCCGGGTGCCGCCGTCGACCCCGACGTCGACCCGCAGCGTCGCCCGGGCGGCGGCCTGGTTCAGCGGCGCAACGGCGTCGTCGTCGATCGGCTCGCCGTTGTTCGCGAGACACAACGCGCGCAACGCCTCCCGGACCGCGATGACGCGCTTGCGGTCGGAGGCAGTGATCTTGGTACCAACGGGCACGAGGCCCTTCGCCGCCAGCCACGCCGCAGTGGCCGCGGGTGTCGCGAGGGCGTCGGAATGCTTCTCGACGTCGAGGGTGTTGATGAGCTTCTGTACGAGGAGCAGCCGACCGGGCGCCGCTTTGCGCATGGCCCCAGTGTGGTGTTGGTCGATCGAAAAAACAACCGGTGAACCAGGTTGGTAGGTTACGTAACCGCCGATAGGCTCACGGTAGTTACAGACGAGAGGACCATCCTCATGAATCCCGTATTCCTGACGCACATGGTGCAGGAGCACATCGACGACCTCCGAGCGCGAGCAGAGGTCCGCCGCCAGGTCAGGATCCTCCGGCGCAGCCGTCGCCGGCACGAAGACTGACCGATTACAGAGTGGACAGTGCGACGATGACCAGCAGGATGATCTCGGCGTTGTAGGCGAGGTGGGCGCGGGTGCTCTCCGCGATGCCCGCCTCCGGTCCGCCGGCGCGGTAGCCGCGCAGGTACATCACGGTGAAGTAGCCCCCGCCGACGCTGAGGCCGAGCGCGGCGCCGATCGGGATCCCGATGAGCGCGTGGACGAGCCCGAACTGCACGGCCTTACCGACGCGGCCCCAGAACGTGCGGTGCTCCGACCCCAGCCGGAAGATGCGCTCCTCGGCTTCGGCGAAGAGCGGCAGGGCGGGTACCAGCAGGACCAAGAAGACCAGCGGGACGACCCACTCGAACACGGTGCCGGTGGTGCGGTCGGTGCCGCCGGTGACGGGATTGCCCTGCCCGCCGATCGCCGTCCACCAACCGAAGTCCATTCCGGGGATCTCGAGCAGGCCGATGATCACGGCCACGATCACGACGAACACCGGGGGCGCGAGCACGAAGTGGCGAGGGCGCAACCCCCGCACCAGGTCGACGATCCGGTCACGGCCCCGTCCGCTGAAGGCGATCCGGGCGCCCGACAGGAGCCGCACGCCGATGGCCACGAGCACCATCACCGTCAGGACGTCGAGCCAGGACATTGGGGGTTTAGAGTCGCAGGCGGACCCGCCGACTGCGAGTCGGGGAGACAAACGGGAGATTCGCCATGGCATGGGACTTCTCGACCGAGCCCGAGTTCGAGGACCAACTCGCGTGGATGCGCAGCTTCGTGCGCGAGGAGATCGAACCGCTCGAGACGATCGACCTCGACGGCGACACGTTCCGCCGGCTCACGGACCCGCTCAAGGAAGAGGTGAAGAAGCGCGGCCTGTGGGCCGCCCACTTGCCGCCCGAGATGGGCGGCGGCGGTTTCGGCCAGGTGCGCCTCGGGTTGATGCACGAGATCCTCGGCCGCTGCATCTACGCGCCCTCGGTCTTCGGCAATCAGGCGCCCGACTCGGGCAACGCCGAGCTGATCGCGGTCGGCGGCACCGAGGAACAGAAAGAGCGGTGGATGCAGCCGCTGCTCGACGGAAAGCTGCGCAGCGCGTTCTCGATGACCGAGCCCGGCGCCGGCGCCGACCCGACGCTGCTCAAGACCCGGGCCGTCCGCGACGGCGACGAGTGGGTCATCAACGGCCACAAGTGGTTCACGTCCAACGGCTCGGTGGCCGACTTCCTGGTCGTCATGGCCGTCACCAATCCCGACGTGCACCCGTACCAGGGCTCGTCCATGTTCCTCGTCCCCACCGATAACCCGGGCGTCCGCATCCTGCGTGACGTGCCGACGATGGGCGACCCCAACCACGAGACCGGCCAGCCCGGTGGCCACAGCGAGATCCTCTACGAGGACGCCCGCGTGCCGTTCGACCATGTCGTGGGGGGCGAGGCCGGCATCGGCCAGGGCTTCGTGCTGGCGCAGAAGCGGCTCGGGCCGGGGCGGATCCATCACGCCATGCGGTGGCTGGGCCAGAGCCAGCGGGCGTTCGACATGCTTTGCGAGCGGGCGGTGTCCCGGTTCACGCACGGCTCGACCCTCGCGGAGAAGCAGATGATCCAGGACTGGGTGGCGGAGTCGGCGGCGGAGATGCAGGCCGCTCGCCTCCTCACGCTCCACGCGGCGTGGAAGATGGACACGGTCGGCGCGTCGAAGGCCCGCTCCGAGATCGCCATCATCAAGTTCTGGGGCGCGCGGGCGCTCTACAACGTCATCGACCGGGCCATCCAGGTGCACGGCTCGCTCGGCTACACCACCGACCTACCGCTGGAGGCGATGTACCGCCACGCTCGCGCCGCTCGCATCTACGACGGCCCCGACGAGGTCCACAAGGTCACCGTCGCCCGCCAGATCCTCAAGCGGTACGAACCACGCGAGGTCCCGACCGAGCACGTGCCCACCCGTCGGGAGGCCGCCATCGCCAAGTTCGCCGACGCCCTCGACACCGTGGCTGTGAACAACTAGATCGCGTGCCTGTTGTACGGAGGCGGGTGGTCATTCGCGGGCGTGTGCAAGGCGTGTGGTTCCGCGACAGCGCCCGCGATGAGGCCGAGCGACTCGGCCTCGGCGGCCACGCCGCCAACCTGTCCGACGGCAGCGTCGAGCTGGTCGCCGAGGGCGAGCCGGGGGCCGTCGACGCGCTGATCGCGTGGGCCCGTCACGGCCCGCCCCGCGCCCGGGTCGACGACGTCTCGGTCACCGACGAAACCCCGAGGGGCGACCGTTGGTTCCATGTCCGCTGACCGTCCCGAGTCGTCGTTCTGGCGGAGCGAAGCGACGCCGGGCGTCACGTTTCTACGCCAGAACGAGCGAGGGGAGGCGGGGTCAGCTCGGCGGCGCGGGGTAGACGCCGGTGACGGCCGCTTCCGCGGTCGCCTGGCGCTTCACGGCTTCGAGCGCGGCGGCGGCCTCGGCTCCCTGCGTGACACCGGAGGGAGCCTTCAGCGCGTACAGCGTGAACACGTAGTGGTGGGGCGCACCGTTCGGGTCGTTGCACGGGCCGTACCAGCCGGCGGCACCCGTGTCGTTGACGGCCTCAATGGCACCCTCGGGGGCGGTGCCGTCGCCGAGGCCGACGAGCGTCGGGTCGAGGCCGGTCATCATCCAATGCAGCACGCCGCCCTCGTCCTCGTCGGTGACCGACACCGCCAGCTCCACCGTGTCCGCGGGAACGCCGATCCACTGCAGCGGCGGTGAGATGCCGGCGCCGAAGCACGTGAACCGGTCGTCGAGCGTGCCTCCTTCGGGGAAGGCCGGACTCGTAAGGATGAATGGCCCGACCGTGCCGATCACCGCGCCCGGCTGGGTGGTCACCGTCGTCGACGACGCGGGAACGGTGGCTCCCGGTGCGGGCGCGGTGATCCCGCGGCCGTCGTGGACGCAGGCGCCGACGACGACCGCGGCGAGGGCCACTGCGAGAACCCGTCGTCCGTGCATCACCCGCCGGTCAGGGCCCGTTCGGCCAGCGCCGGCGGAAGCGCGCCCGACCCGGCGAGGCGGTCGTGGAATGCCCGCAGGTCGCCCTGGCCCCCGCCGAGGAACCGTTGCCGGATGTCCTCGATGACGAGCGCACCGGTGAGGTACGACGCGGCCTGGGTCGGCCACGAGCAGTATCGCGCCACCTCGGCTCGCGCCGTCGGCTCGGTGAGGCTGGCTTTGGTGCGCATGAACTCGACCGCCTCCTCGAAGTCCATGTCGCCGATGTGCAGGCTCGTGTCCACGATGATGCGCGCCGCACGGAAGATGCGGGCGTCGAGGTGGCACAAGTCCTCGCGCGGGTTGGTGAAGAACCCCTGTTCGCGCATCATGCGTTCGGCGTACAGGGCCCATCCCTCGGTGAAGTACGAGGTGCCGATCACCCGGCGGATCGGGCGCGCCTTCGACTGCAACATGGCGTAGTGCCAATGGTGGCCCGGATAGGCCTCGTGCACCGTCGTCGTGGGAATCGACGCCCAGCTGTTGTCTGCCAGACGCTTCTGGACGTCATCGGCATCGGCGTCCTCCGGCGGGTAGGGAACGTTGAAGCGCCCGACCAGCGAGGGCTTGAACGCCGGCGGGCCGAAGTAGGAGGCGACCGCCAGCACCGGCCGCTGGAACGGCGGCGACGGCAGGACCTCGCAGGCCTCGCCGTCCGGCAGCGTGACGAGCTCGTGCTCGGCGAGGAAGCGGCGGGCGCGCTCACTGCACTTGGCGTAGCCGTCGAGCATCTCGTCGGGCGACGTCGGATGGTCGGCGTTGACGTCGTCGAGCACGGCGCGCCAGTCGTCGGAGCCACCGACCTCGCGAGCCACTGCCCGGATCTCGGTCTCCAGCTCGTTGTACACCTCACGGCCGTGCGCCCGAAGCCCTTCGGCGTCGAACGGCAGGAGCTCGCGCTCGCGCAGCATGGTGCCGTACCGCTCGGCGCCGATGGCGTACGACCCTCGGGCGTTGTCGGCCAGGTCTTCCAGCAGCGGCAGGAACCCTTCGTACGCGTCACCGGCCACCAGACACGCCTCGATGAGCGCCGCTCGCGGCTCGTCGGCCTCGACCTCGGCGGGAAGGATGTCGCGGACGTAGGTGATCGCCGCCCGGCACTGACCGAGAGCCCGCCGCGCTAACACGGGGCTCACCCGTTCCGGGTCGAGGTTGGTACGACCCTGCTCGAGGAGGTCGGGGACCGCACCGAGGCGGGCGACTGCGGCTGCGGCGAGCTCGGCCTCCGGCATCGGCGCGCGCATGAAGAGCATGAACGTGCCCATCAAACCGGGCGTCAGGTAGGTGTCGGGATTGCGCCGCCAGACCTCCCAGTCCCGCAGGATCTGACTGCCGCGGAGGTGGGCGAGCAAAGCGTCACGGTCGATGCGTTCCTCATTGGTCAGGTCGGCTTCGGCGAGCGCGGCGAAGCGGAGGGCGAAGTCGTCCTCCGCTCGGTGGCGGCGGGTGAACGCAGCGGAGGACAGGTCCGGCATCCGGTCGTCGTAGCCGTCGACGCCCAGGGTCGTCGCGCTCACCGGTGATTCGGTCCAATGCCAGCGGAGGAACTCGTCGATCAGGTCATCAATGGTGCTCATCACCAGACAGCATGTCCTAGTCGGACGGGGTTGGTGCAGCAGACTGTCGAGGTGCGGCGTCCTCTCGGCTTCCTGGCGCGCGTCCGAGCCCTGCTCGGCCTCGACGCGTCCGGTGTTGGCCAGAGCCTCGTCGCCCTCTTCCTCAACAGCTCCACCAGCTTCGCCGCCGGCGCCTTCCTCGGCTCGATCACCGACACGCTGAGCCGGCTCCCCGGCCTCCTCGTGCTGGTCCCCGCCGCCATCGGGCTGCGGGGCAACATCTTCGGCTCGTTCGGCAACCGCATCAGTACCGCGATCCATTCCGGTACCTTCCGGCTGTCGGCCCGGCGCGACACGGTGCTCGGCCAGAACGTGCTCGCGGTCGGGATCCTCACGCTGGCGATCTCCCTGGGTCTCGCGCTCGTGGCCAAGGCCGTCGCCGTCGGGTTCGGCATCGCCGACACGATCTCGTTGGTCGAGATGGCGACGATCTCGATCACGGGTGGCGTTCTCGCGTCCGTCGTCGTGCTGGCCGCCACCATCGGCGTCACCGCGGGCTCGGTCCGGTACGGCTGGGATCTGGACAACCTCGCCGCGCCCATCGTGTCGGTGATGGGAGACGTGCTCACCCTGCCCGCCCTGTGGATCGCGACGTACTTCGTCGGTGTCCGCATCTTCACGCCCGCGTTCGGGGGTGTACTCATCGCCGTCGGGATCGGCGCGCTCGTCGTCGGCGTGCGCGTCCACCTCGACGAGCTTCGCCGGATCGTCCGGGAGTCGTTGCCGGTGCTCCTGATCGCCGGATCGGTGAGCGCCATGGCGGGCATCGCCCTGGAGAAGCGCTTCGCATCGTTCGCGGCGTTTCCCGCGCTGTTGATCCTCGTGACGCCGCAGCTGTCGAGCGCGGGGGCGCTGGGCGGCATCCTGTCGGGCCGGCTCAGCACGAAGCTGTTCCTCGGTCTCGCCGAGCCGACGAGCATGCCGGGCCGGGCCGCCCGCGCCGACATGGCGTTCGTGGCGACGCTGGGGTTGCCGGTGTTCCTGTTCAACGCGGTCGGCGCCCACTTCGTCGGACGAGCGCTCAACCAAGCGAGCCCGGGCCTGCCCGACATGCTGGGGATCGCGATGCTGGGGGGCGCGCTGTCGTTGGTCTTCGTGATCGTCGTCGCGTACTACGGCACCGTCGTTGCGTACCGGACCGGCCTCGATCCCGACACGTACGGCATCCCTGTCGTCAGCTCGTCGCTCGACTTCGTCGGCGCCATCGCCCTCATCCTCGCCATCGCCGTGCTGGGCGTGGCGTGACGAACCGGCCGAGTCAGACCGGGGCGGGCGAGGCCCAGTGGAGGAGTTGCTCGATGCTGATGTCCTCGTCGTGAACGGCGAAGCTCCAACCGATGGGTTCGCTGGACACGAGCTCCCAGGCCGACTTGAGGCGCTCGCCCACCCGCTGCGCCCCGATCGCCCGGCCCCCGACGAGCAGGACGTGGAGGTGGCGACCGTCGAAGCACGCCATGCGATCCTGGGCGCGGATGGTGTCCCGGGCCAGGCGGGCCAGCTCCATGAGCCAGTCGACGGCGACGTGGGGGCCGTTCCTGCTGACCAGCAGGCCGTGGGTCTCGATCCAGAGTACGAGCAGGGCGTCGCCGGCCTCTACCGCGCCGAGGGCGGCGTAGAAGTCGCCGTCGGGTTCGAGGCCGCCCGGCGACCTCGCGGTCGACTCCGGCATACGACGTTGCGTCCGATCGCGGCGGCGCTCGCCCCCGGTCTCGGACGGCTGCGCGGCCCAGGCCGCCAGGACTTGCTCCAATCCTTCGAAGTCAGGCTTGTCGACCACGGCGGAGGCTCCGCCATCGAGCAGCGCGCCCCGGTCGGCCGCGAACGCACTGAACACGAGCACGCGGGTCCTGAGCTCGGTTCCCCGGAGACTGTCGAGGACCTCGCGGCCCGTGCCGACGGCCAAGGCCAGATCGAGGACGATCGCATCGGGCGCCAGCCGCTCGGTCAGTTCGATCGCGTCGGTGGCGGTGTCGCACTCGGCGACGATCTCGTGGCCCGCGGAGCGCGCGACGCCGCCGACCACCCTCCGGAGGACTGCATCGTCGTCACAGATCAGTACACGCATCAGGTCACCTATCGGCATGACGAGTCACGACGTGAGCGGTCCGCCGCCCCGTCCGTGTCACCCTACGGCTCACCTATCCTTGAGGTACTCACGATGGACGAACGACCGAGAAACCTGCGGGCCATGCTGTCGGAGGCGAAGGACACCTCCGAGCTGATGGTCGATCTGGCGTACTCGGCCCTCTATTTCGGCGACCCTGATATGGCCGAGGAGGTGGGCGAGCTCGAGGAGAAGATGAACGACCTCGTCCACGACATGCGGGCCGTGTGCGTCCTCGCCGCCCGCAATCCCCGTGAGGCGGCCGAGATGGCGTCGGTGCTCCACATGATCAGCGCCATCGAGCGCATCGGGAACGACGCCGTCGACATCGCCCGGATCGTCACCCACCGCCTCGGCATCCCGCGCGAGTTGGTGGCCGACCTCTCCAACGCCGAAGAGGTGTCGCACCGGGTGCGGGTTCGAGAGGGCTCGCACATCGCCCGGCGGCCGCTCTCGGCCCTCGAACTGCCCGTGCAGACGGGCATGCGCGTCGTCGCCATCCGCCGTGAGCGGGACTGGATCACCGACGTCGACGGCGATGCCCTCTGTGTGCCGGGCGACGTGTTGTTCCTCCGAGGCTCGCCCGCCGGCATCGAACGCCTGCGGGAGCTCGCGGCCGCGCCCCGGTGGGAGCCGCCGACCCCGCCCGAGGACGGGGCGCTGTCGGACCTCGACCGCGCCGTCGACGTCCTCGTGGAGATGAAGAACATCTCCGAAACCGCGGTCGGCCTCGCCTATGCCGCGCTGGTGCTGCGCGACCAAGGTCTGGCCGCGGAGGTCCGTCACCTCGAGGACCGTCTCGACGAGATGAAGGATCGGCTCGAGCTGTGGGTCCTGCGTGCCGGGGCGGCCGACCTCGACCCGTCACCGTTGCGCGGTCTGTTGCACCTGTCCCAGGCGGCGGAGGACATCGGCGACCAGGCGCAGCAGATGGTGTGGCTGGTCGAGCAGAAGGAGGAGCTGCACCCGATCCTCGCGATCGCGCTCGGAGAGTCCGACGAGGTCGTCGTGCGCGTCCCGGTGGCCGAGGGGTCCCAGGCCGACAACGCCACGCTCGGGAGCCTCCAACTCGACATCGAGCCCGGGTTCCACGTGCTCGCCGTGCGTCGTGGTGGGCGGTACATCTACCGGCCCCGCGGGCACGTGCACCTCTACGCCGGCGACGAGCTGATCGCCAGCGGCCCCGACGAGGGCCACCCGATGCTCGCGGAGATGTGCGGCTGGCGGCTCGTCGAGGACGAGGAGACCGGCGAGCAGGAGCTCGTCCCCCTATCGGAAGCCCACGCTGGGGCCTGACGCAGCGACAGCCGGCGCCCTAGCCGCCAACCGCCGGCTGCCGGTGGTCCCGGCTTGCCGGCGCTCGGCCTTCGGCCTCGCTTCGGCCCTGAATTCTTGGGCTCAGATGTAGCCGCGCATGCGGGATGCGGTGGCGACTCGTTTGATCCCGATGGCGTAGGCGGCCCGGCGCAGCGTGCAGCTGAACTTGGCGGCGCACGCCGCTGTCTCCTCGTACGCGTGCTGCATCCGGTCTCGCAGTTCCTCGTTGAAGCGAGCTTCCTTCCAGGTGAACTGCTGGATGTTCTGCGACCACTCGAAGTACGACCCGGTGACGCCGCCGGCGTTGACGAGGATGTCGGGCAGCACGACGATGCCCCGGTCGCCCAGGATCTTGTCCGCCTCGGGAGTGGTGGGATAGTTCGCGGCCTCGAGGACGACGGCGGCTCGGATCGCGTCGGCGTTCTCCTCGTGCAGCACTTCGCCGAGCGCGGCCGGTACGAGCACGTCGCACTCGGCGGTGACCACTTCCTCGTTGGTGACGACATCGGCACCGGCCACCGCGGCGGCGTCGGGGACGAAGCCGCCGTTGCGCACGACGTTGAGGACGGCGCGGACGTCGAGGCCCTTCTGGTTGTGGATGCCGCCCCGCACGTCGGAGATCGACACGATGTGCGCGCCCCGATCCGAGAGTTCCAGCGCCAGCCACGACCCGACGTTGCCGAAACCTTGCACCGAGACCCGAAGCCCTTCCAGGACGAGGCCGTGTTGTTGCGCGTACGCCTCGAGCACGTACACGACCCCGCGGCCGGTCGCCGCCTCCCGCCCGGGTGCGCCGCCGAGGTCGAGGGGCTTGCCGGTGACGCAGGCGGGGCTGTACCCCTCCTTGGCGGAGTAGGCATCCATCATCCACGCCATCACCTGCGCGTTGGTGTTGACGTCGGGCGCAGGGATGTCGCGGTAGACGCCGAGCACATGACTGATCGCGAACGTGAACCGCCGCGTCATCCGCTCGAGCTCGCGCATGGACAGGCCGGTGGGGTCGACCTCGACGCCGCCCTTGGCGCCACCGAAGGGAACCTCTAGCAGGGCCGTCTTCCACGTCATCAGGGCGGCCAGCGCTCGCACCTCCTCGAGGTCGGCCGTCGGGTGATAGCGGATCCCGCCCTTGTACGGCCCGCGGGCGCCGTTGTGTTGCACCCGATAGCCCCGGACGACGATGAGGTCGCCGTTGTCGAGCCGGACGGGCACTTGCACCGCGATCTCGCGATACGAGGACTTGAGGATCGACCACATGTCGTCCTCGAGGTCGATCATCGGCGCGGCCTCGTCGAAGTACAGGTTGACCGCTTCGAACGCCGTGAGATGACTCACTGAGCCCGATCCCCCTTGGTCGTGACCGGACGCGATCTTGTCAGGTGGTGCCGGCCGTCGCGTCGGCCGGCCCGGGAAGGGTGAAGGCGTGGGCCGCGACCGTCGTGTCGTAGCTCGTGGCCGTCATCGACTCGCCGGGCCGTTCACGGCGAGGATCACGCCCTCGGGCGACGCGCACAGCGTCCCGGGCCGCCCGAGCTCGGTGTTCTCGTGGTGGCCGGGCTTGAGCGTCGTGGACACGTGGCATCCACCCCCGCCAGCCGCCGCTGGTCGATCGTGAGGTCGTACTCCGCCGCGGCCGAGCGCTCGTAGGGACGTGGTACGCACGCGGCGGGCGGCTCCCGGCTGACCGCTCGCCGGAGGAGTACCGATAGCGTCTCCGGGGTGGACCAGCTTCGCCTCGTCACCATCCATGCCCACCCCGACGACGAAGCGTCGAAGGGGGCTGGCACCGTGGCCCGCCACAAGGCCGAGGGCGGACGGAGCGTGCTGGTGTGCTGCACGGGTGGCGAGGCCGGCGACATCCTCAACCCGGCCATGGACACGCCCGAGGTGCGCGAACGCCTGCACGAGGTCCGCATGGAGGAGCTGGCCCGGGCCACGTCGATCATCGGTTACGACGAGGTCGTGATGCTCGGCTACCGCGACTCCGGCATGCCGGGTACGCCCGAGAACGAGGATCCCCGCTGTTTCGCCCAGGCTCCGCTCGACGACGCCGTGGGTCGCCTCGTCGAGATCGTTCGCCGCGAGCGCCCGCACGTGATCGTCACCTACGCCGACGATCAGGAGGGCTACCCGCATCCCGACCATCTGCGGGTGCACGACATCTCGCTGCCGGCGTTCGACGCGGCCGGCGACCCCGACCGATATCCCGACGCCGGCCCGCCGTGGCAGCCGCTGAAGCTGTACTACACGATGTGGTCCCGAGCCCGGATCCTCGCGACGCACGCGAAGCTGCTCGAGCTGGGCAAGGAGTCACCCTTCGACGAGCGCTGGTTCGAGCGGCCCTCGCAGGACGAGCGCATCACCACCAAGATCGACGTCGCCGACTACTACGAAGCTCGTATCGAAGGGCTCCGCGCCCACGCGACCCAAGTGGATCCGGCGTCGCCGTTCTGGTTCGCGCTGCCGCCCGAGGTGGCTCGCACCGTCTACCCCTACGACGACTACCACCTCGCCCGATCGCTGGTGGACACCGACCTGCCCGAGGACGACTTGTTCGCCGGCGTCCGAGAGCGCGTGGCCGACCGCCGGGCTTAAGTGGCACCACTAAGGTCTCGAACCGAGCAAACAAGACGCGAAGGAGCGGCAAATGCCGAAGGTGCTGTCCCAGGAGTGGCTCGACCTGCAGAAGAGCTTGGCGCAGGAGTTCCCCGAGCGGCCCGGTGCGACCGCCCACATGCAGTACGTCATCACCGGCGCGCCTGACGGCGACATCAAGTACTTCTGCACGATCGAGAACGGGAAGATGCTCGAGAACAAGCTCGGGGAAGATCCCGATGCCGAGTTCACCATGTCCCAGTCCTACGACGACTTCGTGAAGGTCTTGAAGGGCGAGCTCGACCCCAACGCGGCCTTCATGCAGGGCCGGCTGAAGGTCACCGGCAACATGGGCAAGCTGATGTCGCTGATGCCGCTCACGCAGAGCGCGGAGTACAAGGCGATCCAGGCCAAGGTCGCCGAGCAGACCGAATACTGATCGCCGCCGCCGTCACCGGCCGGGCGGGCGCGGCCGCATGACCGGGGGGATCGGGCCGTGGGGACCAGCGAGGGCCGACGACCTCGCCGCGTTGTGCGACGCCGCCGCCCCCGCCGAGCGCCTCACCGGCGACGAACTGCTGGCGTGCTGCTGGGAGGATCCCGGCGTCGTACTCGGCACGGCGGACGGCCGCGCCGCCGTGAGCGCGTGCGTCCAGACCCATGGCGATCGTGTCGTCGGGTTCGTCAAGCTGATCGCGGTCGAACCCGCCGCCCAGGGCCTCGGCGTCGGCCGGGCCTTGCTCGACGCGGCCCACGGTTGGGCCTTCGACGGGCAGGGCGCCGCGGAGGTGCGGGTCGCCGGTCCCGGCCCGTTCTACATCTGGCCCGGCGTCGATTTCCGCGCCACCCGCGCCCTGTGCCTGTTCGAATCGTTCGGGTACTGGCCTGTGGGCGCCGAGTTCAACATGGCCTGTCCCACCACCTACCGGGCCGATCCGCCCGCAGGGGTGACGATCGACCGGGCCCTGGACGACGATCACGCCGCGGCGGTGCTCGCCTTGGTCGCAGCCCACTGGCCGGGCTGGGTCCCGGAGACGAGCCGGGCGCTCGACCACGGCGCCTGCTTCGCGGCGCGGGACGCCGGCGGGTCGGTCCTCGGCTTCGGCTGTCACTCCGTGAACCGGGCGGGCTGGATCGGTCCGATGGGAACGGACCCCGAGCGTCACCACGGTGGCGTCGGCGGCGCGGTGCTCGGCGCGCTCTGCCGCGACCTCATGGTCGCCGGCTTCGCCGACGCGGAGATCGCGTGGGTGGGGCCCGCTGGGTTCTACGCCCGCACCGCCGGCGCGGCGGTGTCGCGGGTGTTCCGCACGTTGACCCGCCGCCGCTAGTTCTGCGCCTACGCGGCCCGCTGGAGGTCGCGGAGCTCCCGATAGCCGATGAGGTGGATGTTGCCCCGCGCCAGCATCGCCCGGATGCCACCGTCGTTGACGACGAAGTCGTGGTCGTCAACCCGGGCGGCCCAGTCGGGTGCGAGCACGCGCAGCTCGGCGGTGTCGACGGCGGGATGCAGCAAGACCTCGGTGACGCCGGGTCGCAAGTCCATGACGATGCGCTCGATCACGCGCCGGCTGCCGACGCCGCCGGGCACGCTCACGAGTTGGTCGGGGAACAGGACCCCCTCCTCGGCGGCCAGGCGTCGGAACGGAAACCCGATCTTCCGTTCCGACGACGCGCCGCTGAGACGCAGGGGCAGCCGGAACTCGACGGCCAGCTCCAGATAAATGTCGAAGAATTCGGGCCGAAGCTGCAGCGTGCCCATGTGCGAGTCGAGGTGGCTGACGTCGAAGCCCCACAGGATCGCCCGCTCGACTTGGGCCCGAAGCTCTCGCCGCGCCTCGTCGAGGTCGGCGTGCTCCCACACGTCGGTGATCGTGCGTGGAAATCCGCCGTCGCCGTCGAGGAGCGACGGGGCGTGCGTGATCGGCCCCCACCGATAGAGGTCGAACTCGGCATTGAGGGTGAGGTGGACGCCGACGTCCTCGCCCCGATACCGGGCCGCGGCCTCGCGAGCCCACGGGCACGGGACCATGAGCGTGGCGCTCGTGGCGACGCCCGATCGAAGTGCCTCGTACACGGCGACGTTGGCCGCGAACGTGGAGCCCAGGTCGTCGCAGTTCACGATCAGGAGCCGGTCGCCGGACCCGTAGCCCAAGCGCTCGGCCAGTTCGGTCATGGAGGTGAAGTTACTGGGAGGTCGGGTCCGCCGCAGGCGCCCCAGAGGCCTTCGCCCGCAGACCGGGCACCGGCGACCGCAGCCAGCAAGTCGTCGGTGTGGGCAACGTTGGGTGGAATGGTGAGCGCCTCGGCGTAGCCACCAGCGGCCAGGTCGAGGTTGACGAACAGCTCGTCACGCCGCCGGTACACGTAGGCCAACAGGCGCCCGAAGTGATCGCGCGGCTCGACGTCGCGCTCGAGCCGGATCGCCTCGCCCTTCGGCAACAGCTCGGCGAGGTGCGCGCTGGCCTCCTTGCCGAAGCACTCCACCGGCTTCCGGGGGTCCTTCGTCTCGGGCGTGTCGATGCCGACGAGCCGCACGTCCTCGTCGCGCCCCCCGACGTGGGCCACGATCGTGTCGCCGTCGACGACGCGCACGACGGTGGCGGCGCCCGGAGGGCCGGCGGGCGCGGCCCGCGAACAGCCAGCCGACACAACCAACGCAACGACGACGATCAGCCCGGCGCGCACGGCGCACCCCCACGGTCGGAGTGTGTCTCGTGGCGGCCGCAGCCGCGATACCTACCCCCTCACCCTACGCAGGGGGTGTGACAGTCAGACGCGCTCGATGATCGTCCCCGTGCCGAGGCCGCCGCCGCAACACATCGTGACGAGCGCGTTCGTGCCGTCGGTGCGCTCCAGCTCGTGCAGCGCCTTCGTGACGAGGATGGCGCCGGTGCCGCCGAGCGGATGGCCCAGCGCGATCGCGCCGCCGTTGGGGTTGACCCGGGCGTGGTCGGGCTTCAGCTCTCGCTCCCACGCCAGGATCACCGAGGCGAAGGCCTCGTTGATCTCGGTGACGTCGATGTCGTCCATCGTCATGCCCGTGCGCTCGAGCAGCCGGTGCGTGGCGTCGATCGGACCGGTGAGCATGAGCACCGGGTCGGTGCCCACCAGGCACGTGTCGACGATCCGCGCCCGGGCCCGCAGCCCGAGAGCGTCGGCCTTCTCACGCGTCATCAGCAGAACCGCCCCGGCGCCGTCGGAGATCTGCGACGACGTGCCCGCCGTGTGGTAGCCGTCTTCGCGGGCCACCGGCTTGAGCCCGGCCAACGCTTCGAGGCTGGTCTCCCGGAGCCCCTCGTCGCGGGCGACGTGATGCGTGGTGCCGATGGGCTTGCCGTCGTCGCCGAGGTCGGGAGCGTCGATGGGAACGAGCTGGGTCCCGTAACGATCCTCGGCCCATGCCGCGGCTGCCCGCTCCTGGGACTCGACGCCGAACTGGTCGAGCTCGTTGCGGGTGATGCCCCACTTCTCGGCGATGCGCTCGGCCGCCTCGAACTGCGACGTGTATTCGTAACGACCGAAGTACGACTTGGGAATGGCTTTGCCGACACCTTGACCGAGGCTCGAGCCCATCGGCACCCGGCTCATCACCTCGACACCGCACGCGACCGCGACGTCGACGACGCCGGACCCGACGAGGGAGGTGGCGAGGTTCGTGGCCTGCTGCGAAGAGCCGCACTGGCTGTCGACGGTGGTGGCCGGCGCGCTCAAGGGCAATCCGGCGGTGAGCCACGCCGTGCGGGTGACGTTGAAGGCCTGCTGGCCGACCTGGCTCACGCAGCCACCGATGACTTGCTCCACCTCGGCCGGGTCGATGCCGGACCGGTGGATCAACTCGCGCTGCACCGCGGCCAGCAGATCGGCCGAATGCATGGTGGACAGCCCGCCCCCCCGGCGTCCGATCGGTGTGCGGACGGCCTCGACGATGACGACTTCGCTCATGCTCGCCAGCCTATGTGGGGCCTGACGCCGACGTCACCTTCGCACCGAACGGCGGTTGACCACCCGACCCGTGCCGCTCAGCGCCGGCGGCCGATCACCCCGACGGCCTGCAGGACGAGCAACAGGGCCGCGGCGCCGACGAACGCCACGAGGATCGACCAGAGACCGAAGTGCGTGAGTTTGTGGTCTCGATCGCCGGCGGCGTTGAACAGCGCGCCGCCGATGACACCCCCGAGCATGCCGACGACCATCGTCGCCAGGCACCCTCGCTTCTCGGAGCCGGTCGCCATCCGAGCCAGTCCTCCGGCGATCAACCCCACCACGATCCATCCGATCAGGCCCATGGCGAATGACGTTACGCCGCGTGTGAATGGCCGTGACGGTCATCCTCGGCGCGAGCCTCGGCCCGCGCCCGGCGCAGCGCCTCGCGGGCCGCCGCCACTCCCTGCCGGCCGATCGTCTTGGTGTCCTCGTCGAGGCGCCACTCCACCTCTCGGTCGCCCAGAAGGCTCAGCTGCCGTTCCATGAGACGAGTATCCCCAGGGGTAGTGACAAAAAGGGTTGGCCGTGACAAACGACCAGGTCAGTAACTGCAACACTCAGCGTTGTGGCTGCTGCGTCCCGGCGCATCGAACCCGCCGTGCTCGCGGCCATCGCCGCAGGTGGGGCGCTCGGCGCGCCGGCACGGTACGGCGTCGGCCAACTCATCCGGACCTCGGCCGACCAGATCCCATGGGCGACCTTCGTGACCAACGTCACCGGCAGCTTCGCCCTCGCGATCATCCTCGTACTCGTGTTCGAACGGTTCCCGCCGTCCTCTTATCTGCGGCCGTTCGTCGCCACCGGGTTCCTCGGCGCGTTCACGACCTACTCCACGTTCGCCGTCGAGACCGACCTACTAGTCCGGGACGGGCACGTCGGGCTCGCCCTCGGCTACGCCGCAGCGAGCCTGATGGCAGGGTGCGTGGCCGTTTGGGTCGGGATCTGGTGCGCGCGGGCGTTGCCGGGGCCGGGACGAGGAGGAAGACCATGAAGCTCGAAGGCCGCCAGAAGCGTCTCACCATCTTCATCGGTGAGGCCGACCGTCATGGCCACACCCCGCTGGCCACCGAGATCGTCCAACGGGCCCATGCCATGGGCCTCGCGGGTGCGTCCGTCTTCCGTGGCGTCGAGGGCTACGGGGCCTCGAACCACATCCACACGACCCGCATCCTGTCCCTTTCGGATGACTTGCCGATCGCCGTGGTCATCGTCGACACCGACGAACGGATCCAAGCGTTCCTCCCGGAGCTGGACGAGCTCATCACGGAGGGGCTCGTGATCCTCGACGAGGTCGAGGTCCTCAAGTACGTCGGCCGGCCCGGTCGCCGCGAGGAGTGAGTCCGCTCGCCTGGGGGGCCTTCGTCCTCGCCGGGGCGATCGGCGCCCCCGTGCGCTATCTGGTCGACACCGCGGTCGCCGATCGCACCCGCGGTGCGTTCCCGTGGGGGACGTTCACGGTGAACGCCTCGGGCTCGTTCGTGTTCGGCTTCCTCACCGGGCTCGCGCTCTACCACGCCTTCCCCGACACGTCACGGGTCGTCCTCGGCACTGGGTTCTGCGGCGCCTACACGACGTTCTCCACGTTCACCTTCGAAACCGTCCGTCTCGTCGAAGAGGGTGCGCTTGACGAAGCAATGCGCAACGTCCTCGGGACGCTGTTCACGTGTGCGGCCGCGGCCGCGGCCGGCGTTGCGCTCGCGACCCTCTGACCGCGGGCCACTAGTTCCCGGATGCGTCCTTCACCAGCTCGATGAGGTGGCCGTCGGGATCGCGCACGTACGCGGTCCGCTGACCCCAGGGGCGGTCGGTCGCGTGCGTAACGACCTGGGCGCCCGCGGCCGCCAACTCCTCCACCGCGGCATCGACGTCGTCGACCTTGAAGCCGAGTTCGAACGCCGCCGCATCGAGGTCGGGCGGTCGTAGCGGGATACCGAGCGTCGCGCTCATCGCGGCCCGCTCGTACAGCGCGACGCGCGTCGTGCCCGTCGCGAGCTGCGCGTACGGACCGGATCGGTGGCCGAGCGTGAGTCCGAGCGCCTCGGTGTAGAAGGTCAGGGACCGCTCGAGGTCCTCGACGACGAGGACGATGTAGTCGGGCGGCCCGAGGTGCACTCGTTACACCGGTGCGCCGGGTGCGACCAATGGCCATGGCCGTTCGCGCTCGACGACGCGGGCCAAATCGAGGAGCAGGGCGTCCTCGTGATGGCGACCGATGACCTGCATGCCGATGGGCAGCCCGTCGAACGTGCCCGCGGGGATCGAGATGGCGGGGTTGCCGCAGATGTTCGCCGGGATGGTGAGCGCGCCGTTGTTCTCGAGGCCGACCCGCAGCTCGCCGACCCGGGTGTTGGCGCCGACGTCCGCGGGGAAGGCGACGTCGGGGTTGGTCGCGCAGATGAGAAAGTCGGCGTCGTCGAAGACGGCCGCCATGCGCTCGATGGCCTCGATGCGTTGCTCCTCGACCTTCGCCGCCATCTCGAGGTTGTACGTCTGGCTGGCGAGGGTGAGCCCGAAGGCCATCTCCTTTGTGAGGTCGTCTTGGCACTCCGGCCAGCGGTCACCCAGGTCCAACAGCAACGACGCCATGTTCGACATGGCCCACTCGAAGCCGAGGCCGGGGAGGCGCACGTCGAGATCGACGACATCGAGGCCGATGTCCCGCGCCAACGCCGCGGCGGCGTCCGTGACGCACGCCTCGATCTCGGGACGCAGGATCGCGACCCCCAGGTTCGGGACGATCGCGGCGCGTTTGCCGGTCAGCTCGTGGGTGCCGAGATCGCGCTCGAAGCCGTCGACGCGCGGCAGCGAGAAGCGGTCGCGGCTGTCGTGGCCGTTGCACACGTCGAACCACCGGGCCACGTCACGCACCGACCGGGCCAGGCAGCCGATGTTGACGGTGAGCGCGCCGACGCCCGCGTTCGGCCCCAGCGGGATGCGCCCGAACGTGCCTTTCATGCCGACCAGGCCGCAGAACCCGGCCGGGATGCGGATCGACCCGCCGCCGTCGCCGCCCGTTGCGATCGGGACGAGTCCGCCGGCCACCGCGGTGGCGCTCCCGCCGGACGAGCCGCCGGCCGTCTGGGAGGGCTTCCATGCGTTGCCCGTGACGCCGTGAAGTTTCGTGACGCTGACGTTGAGGCCGCCGAACTCGCTGGCGATGGTCTGCCCGACCGGGACCGCCCCCGCGCCGCGCAGCCGGGTGTTCATCGTCGACGTGTGGGTCGCCTTCCGGTCGGCGAACACGAGCGACGCCTCGGTGTACGGCCAGCCCTCGACCGGCTCGAGCTCCTTGACGCCGATGGGCACACCTCCGAACGGCAGCGTTGCGTCGGCGTGCTCCGCCGCACGACGGGCGCCCTCGGTGTCGACGAAGCAGACGGCGTTGAGGGTGCTGGCCTCGATGGCGCTCAACACTGCCTCCAACTCGTCTGCGGGCTTGCGCTCACCCGACCGGAACGCGTCGACCAGCGAGCAGGCATCACCCAACCACGGCGTCTCGGACATGCGGACAAGTTCTACCGCGGCTCGTTGCGGCCGTGCGCCGACCCTTAGCATGCCCGGCCGATGGACGCCCGGGAGTTCCTCGGCCTCGAACCGACCCACAACCCGATGCGGTGGGTGCTTCCCGTCGTGCCCGGCCTGTCGACCGGGAGCGGCTTCCTGTTCGGCGGGTGCGGCCTCGGCGCCGCCATCGCCGCGATGGAGGGCACCACCGGCCGGCCGGTCATCTGGGCGACCGCCCAGTATCTGTCCTATGCCCGCCACCCCTCGATGATGGACATCGACGTCGTCGTGGCCGTCGGGGGCCATCAAGTGACGCAGGCCCGTGCGGTCGCCCACGTCGGCGACGCGGAGATCCTCACGGTGAACGCGGCACTCGGCACCCGGCCGTTGGAGGTACGGGGCCAGTGGGCGGTTCGCCCGGACGTGCGGCCGCCGGCCGAGTGCCAGCGTCGGGCCTTGCGCCACGACGTGGCCGAGTCGATCATGAGCCGCCTCGACGTCCGCGTCGCCGACGGACGCGACTTCCCCGAGCTCGACGGCACGCCCGGCACCGGCCGGTCGGCGTTGTGGGCCCGGATGCCCGACATCGACATGTCGGGCGCGGCGCTCGGCGTCCTCGGCGATTACGTGCCGTTCGGTGTGGGCCAAGCCCTCGGGATGCGGGCCGGCGGCAACAGCCTCGACAACACGCTGCGGGTCGCGAAGCTCGTCCCGACGGAATGGGTGCTCCTCGACATACGGGTTCACGCCATCGCGAACGGCTTCGGGCACGGCGTCGTCCACCTGTGGGCCGAGGACGGCACGCTCCTGGCCACCGCCAGCCAGTCGTGCATTGTGCGCTTCTGGAAGGAATGACCGCTTCGTCCCCCGAACCTTTCGGGGTGGGAGCACGCGCACGGGGCCGGCGTTCGGAGCCCCCGTGTTCGCGGGTGGCGTCGTCGTCGTCCCGGTCACGACGATGGACTCGCTCGTGATGCTGGACGCGGACACCGGCGTCATCGTGCGGGTGCAGGCCTTGAACTCCCCACCGGCCGGCGCTCGTCGCTGTGGTCCGCAACCGGGTCTACATGGGAGCGGGCACGACGGAGAACAGCCCGCCGCTCAGCGCCATCGGGCGATAGGCGGGATCTGGGGCTTCCAGATCGGGCCCTGAGCGGCGGGCTGCTGACCGTTTAGAAGTCGACCGGCAGGCAGGCCCACCGAGGTCCGGCAGTGCCGTCGGCGTGCGTGTCGTGCTCGTGGACGATGAGCGAGTGCGCAGCCCCCGCCGGGATCACGAACGGCACGGTCGTAGCCGCATCACCGGTGCCGTCGGCCTGGACCTCGAAGTCGAGCCACACCTCGGTGCTCGGGCTGGCCGGGCCACCGGAGTTGTAATGCGGTCCCGCTGCTGCTCCGTCGCCCTCCACGCACGTACCGACGTGGATGTGGGCGCCCAACTCGGTGCCCGCAGCCGCGTGATCGAGCCCTTGCACCTTGAGCGTGACGGTCGTGGTGCCGGCGCTCTCGGACGCCGTCACCTGCGCGGTGGCGTGGTCGGTGGGTTGTGCGGTCGCAAGCTGCACGTCGCGCAACTCACCCGCGCCTCGGGCTCGGACCGGGTCGGCCCCTGCCGGCAGCGCGGCCACGCACACGGCTGAAAGTCCGCACGCCGCCGTCCACAAAATGCCTTTGATGTACATCGCACCCCTCCAGGGTTTTGGTTCGTCAGCGGACAGACGTGCCATCCGAGCCCCGCGGGTGACCCGCCGGCGAAGTTTCTCTGGCACCATCGCCGCCGTGGCGGAACCGATCGGCGCCCGGATTCGCGACGCGCTCGACGCGTGGTGTCACCCGCGAAGGGTCGCGGCTGCGTCCGTCTCGTTGATGGTGCCCGTACTGGCGATGGACGACGCGCTGCTCCCGGCGTTTGCCGCGTTGCCCGTGGCCGCCCTCGATGTCGACGCGCTCGTCGTCGATCTGTACCGCCAGGAGGGCGTGGCGCTCGTCCGTCTCGCTCGCCTCTTCGTCGACGACCTCAACGCCGCTGAGGACCTCGTGCAGGAGGCGTTCATCCGCCTCGCCCGCTCGGCTCATCGCATCGAGGATCCCGCCAAGGCCGCCGCGTACTTGCGCTCGATCGTGCTGAACCTGGCCCGCGACCACAACCGTCGCGGCCTCGTGTCCCTCCGCCACCAACTCCCCGCCGACGATCGCCGAGTGGGCGCCGAGGACGAGATCGTCCTCCGCGACGATCAGCGCCGGGTACTCGACGCCGTCCGCGAGCTGCCGACTCAGCAGCGCAACTGCATCGTGCTGCGGTACTACGAGGAGCTCGGCGTGGCGGCGATCGCCGGCGCGCTGGGCATCTCCGAGAACTCCGTGAAGACGCACCTGAAGCGGGGCATGGCCTCGTTGGCGCGGGACCTGGACGAGGAAGGCGGCGAGCGATGACCGTCATCGAAGCCCGCTTGCGCGACGCGTTCCTGGCCGAGGCCGAACAGGTGGGCGAGAGCTCCGACCTGTTCGCCCGGGTGGTGCTGTCCATCGAGGACGACCGGCGCCGGCGCGCCCAGCGCCGCCGGGCCGCGGCTGTGGTGGCCTGCCTGGTGGCCGCCGCCGCCGCCGTTCTCACCGCTGTGACCGACATCCATGAAGGAGAGGTACTGATGGACTGGTGGATCCTCGAACTGCTGACGACGGCGTTCCTGGTGGGCCTCGCGCTGTGGCTCGGGCCCCTCATCAAGCGCTTCGGCAAGGCGTACGCCGCTGACGTGTTCCGGGCGAACCCGCGGACGGGCAAGAGCTTCATCGTCCTCACCGACATCGCCTACTACCTGATCTTCCTCAGCTACATCCTGTTCACGTCGACCTTCGTGTTGCCGGGGGACTGGGATACGGTCGTAAACGGGGCCCAGCTCAAGACCGAGGTGTCGCGGATCGCGGGCATCGTCCTCATCATCGGGCTGCTCCACGGGTTCAACCTGCTGGCGTTGCCCGTGATCGGCCGCATGCTCACGCTCAACCGCCAGCTCGACGAGCGGGTGGGTCCCCAACGGTCGTTCCCGGCGGAGGACGACTCGTGAGCGCGGCCATCGAGATCCACGGGCTGCGCAAGGCGTATAGACGCCTACGGGGCGCGCCCCGCCTCGCGGTCGACGGCCTCGATCTGCTCGTCCCTGAGGGCTGCGTATACGGGTTCCTCGGACCGAACGGCTCGGGCAAGACGACGACGATCCGGTGCCTGCTCGGCCTCGTGCGGCCGACCGCGGGAACGTTGGCGATGCTCGGTGTCGAGGTCCCGTCGCACCTCCCTTCGGTGATCGGCCGGGTCGGGGCCATCGTCGAGACACCGCAGCTGTTCCCGACGATGTCGGGCCGGCGGAACCTCGCCCTCCTCGCCCGGCTCCACGGCATCGGGGCGTCGTCGGTCGACGCGGTGCTGGCCCGCGCCGGGCTGGCCGAACGGGCCGACGATCTCGTCAAGCGGTACAGCCTCGGCATGCGCCAGCGGCTGGGCATCGCCGCGGCCCTCCTGAAGGACCCAGCGCTGTTGCTGCTCGACGAGCCCGCGAACGGCCTCGACCCGGCCGGCATCCGCGAGATCCGCCTGCTCCTGCGGGAGCTCGCCGCCGAAGGTCGCACCGTGCTGGTGTCGAGTCACCTCCTCACCGAGGTCGCCAACACGTGCGATCACGTGGCGATCCTGCGCCGCGGCCGTTGCGTCGCCGCCGGCCCGGTGGGCGACGTGCTGGCTCGGGGCGGGGCCGTTGGTGTCCTCGTGCGGGTCGACGACCCGGTGGGGGCGGCCGCTGTGCTGCACGCCGCCGGGCTCGCGGCGGATCCGGCCGACGGCTTCCTCCGCGTGGGCGTTGCCCCGGCGGACGCGTCGTCGGTGACCCGGCTGCTGGCCGAAGGGGGTCACTGGGTCAGCGAACTGCGGCCCGACGCCGCGTCGCTCGAGGATCTGTTCCTCGACCTCACCACCGAGCATCCCGAGGAGGTTGCGGCCTGATGGTCACGTTCCGGTCGTTGTTCGCGTCCGAGGTGCGGCGCTGCCTCTCCCGGCGGGCCGTGCGAGTCCTCGTCGGAGTCGGGCTGCTCATGATCGTCGCTACCGGTGTCATCGCCTTCTTCGCGGTGAAGGCCGACGAGGTCATGACCGCGTCGGAGGGAAGCATCGCCCGACTCACCGACCTGTGGCGGGGCGGCGGCGAGGGGACCATGATCCCCGTCTTCCTCATGCTCATCGTCGGCGCGCTCATCGGCGGTGCGATGGTCACGGGCGGCGAGTGGCGCGCCGGCACGGTCGTCACCGTGTCGACGTGGGAGCCCCGCCGCGTGCGGCTGCTCGGCGCGCGGTTCCTGGCGTGCGCGGTCCTCGCCGCAGTCATCGGCCTCGGGCTCCTGGCGCTGTTCGTTGCCGCCACCCTTCCGGTCGCGTTCGCGAAGGGCTCGACCGCGGGAGTGGACGGCGCGTTCGTGGTCGCTTTGGCCGGCGGCGTCGCCCGGGGGCTCTCGATCGTCGCCCTCGCCGCGGTCGTTGGCGCGGCGGTCGCCAACCTCGGGCGCACGTCGACCGCCGCCATCGTCGGGCTGTTCGGCTACAACGCCATCGTGGAGCCCGTGCTCCGCGGCGTGTGGCCGCGAAAGGCGGGCTGGCTGTTCGGCGAGAACGTGGCCACGTGGCTCTCGTACGAGCGCCTCGACGGGCCGCTGGCGCGGTCGCCGGTACTCGCCGGCGCCACCTTGCTGGTGTACGCGACCGCGCTCGCTGCGGTGGTCCTCGTCGTGTTCCGCCGTCGTGATCTGGCGGGTGCGTCGTAACGATGCTGGGCACGGGCGCCGGGGAGTCGCGGGCAGCCGCCGCCATGGTCGCGGCCGTGGTCGCCGTCGCGCTGCTCGGCGTGCTCATCGTCGGGTCCGCGATTGCAAGCAGGTCCGGCGGCGGCGACGACGGCATCGACGTCCCCCTCGTGGAGGCGTCCGTCGTGATCGCGAGGCCGTCGTCGGCTCCGTTCGCCGATCCACCGCCCGCCATCGATCGGCTCGAGGACGTCGACAGCCGCGTCGTGCGGGTCGAACTCGCCGAGGACTCCGTCACACTGCATCAGTGCGCGGCCACCGCGGCCGACGCGGCGGGTTGCGCTCGCGGTGTGGTCGTCGACGCGGACAACGTCGTCGTCCCGCTGGAGCGTGTCGTGTCCGCCCGGAACTCCACGGTCGACTGCGCGGTGGTCGCCTGCGTGCTCGCGGCCGCGTCCGAAGGCGAGATCGTCGTCACGGTCCCGCTCGTTTTCGGTGCGGAAGCAGCCGACCCGTCCGTGATCGCCGTGGCTCGGGGTCCTTTCGAGCGAGGCGACACCGTGCTGGTCCAGCTGGCCGGGTTCCCGGACGGGTCGCAGGGAGCCGTGACGGTGTGCGAGGAGACGTCTCGCCACCGGCCGGCGCGCTGCCGACGCGAGGGGGCGGTGCCCTTCGAGACCAACACCTTCGGCGTCGCGACCGTCGAGATCGCGGCGGCGTGCGACCGGTCGCACCGCTGTGCTATCGGTGTCATCGACAGCCCGGTCGTCGCGCCGTACGCGGTGCTGTCGTTCGCCGAACCCACCGGCGCATCGGTGCCGGGCGGCCGCGTCGCGCTCGGGCTCACGCTCTGCGCCGCTCTGCTGGCGGCCGCCGTGCTGCTGGTGCGGCGAGCCGATTGGACCCCCCCAGGCGGCGATCCCTTCGCCAACGTCGAGTTGGGGCCCGATCCGTTCGCAGGCATCGACCTCAACGTCGACGAGTGAGGCCTCGTGAGGCGGGCGGCTCGAATCGAGTCATCGGCGCGGAGTAGAACCGCGGGCATGCAGCGCTATGGCATGACCATCCCCTTCGACGGCCTCCCCCTTGGTGAGCAACGGGACTGGATCATCGAGCTCGAGGAGCTGGGCTACACCGACGTGTGGTCCTCCGAGGCCAATGGCGCCGATGCGTTCACGCCGCTCGCCCTGGCCTCGGTGTGGGCGCCGTCGTTGCGGCTCGGGACCGCGATCGTTCCTGCGTTCACGCGTGGGCCCGCGTGCATGGCGCAGTCGGTGGGCTCGTTGGCCCAGGCGGCGCCCGGCCGCCTGGCGTTCGGCATCGGCACGTCGTCGAACGTCATCGTCGAAGGGTGGAACGGCATCCCGTTCGACGAGCCGTACAAGCGGACCCGCGACATGGTGCGGTTCCTTAGGGCCGCGCTGGCGGGCGAGAAGGTCACCGCGACGTACTCGACGTTCTCGGTGCGGTCCTTCAAGTTGGGAGTGGTGCCGCCGTCGCCGGTGCCGATCCTCATCGCCGCCCTCCGTCCCGGAATGCTGCGGCTCGCCGGTCGAGAAGGCGACGGCGCGATCATCAACTGGCTCTCGGCCGACGACGTGAAGCAGGTCGTGCCGTATGTACACGAGGGCGGCGCCGACAAGGAAGTCGTCGCCCGCATCTTCGTCGCTCCGACCGCGGACGCGGACACCGTCCACGGCATGGGCAAGTTCGCCATCGCCGCGTATCTCAACGTGCCTGTCTATGCGGAGTTCCACGATTGGCTTGGCCGGGGCGACGTCCTTCGTCCGATGTGGGACCACTGGAAGGCCGGCGACCGCAAGGCGGCCATCGAGGCCATCCCCGACTCCTTGGTCGACGAGCTCATCGTCCATGGCCCGCCCGAAGCGTGCCGTGAGCACATCCAGCGCTACATCGACAATGGCGTCACGACGCCCGCGCTCGCCCTGCTGCCGTTCGGGGTCGACGCACGACAGGCGATCCGGGACCTCGCACCGACCTAGCCGTACATCGCCTGTCATGTCGCACGTGGACCGTCGGTCGGGCTACGCGCCCCGCCTCACGACCGGCCGCGTGCGCGGCGGCTTCCGGTCCTGTGGCGAGCCCGTACAGCGTCGACCACGGTGCGGAACTTGCCCTCCTCGATGGCGCAACCCTCGCGCCGCACCGAGCTGGGACCGAAGCGGAGCAGGCGGTCGACACACACCCAGCTGGGCCGGAGGTCCGGGTCCCAGGCGCCGGTGCCGATGGGGAGCCGGTCGGGATCACCGGGGCGGTCCTTGGACGTGAGGGGCACGCAGGCGAGGTCGGCGCCCCAGCGGCCGATCACGACGACGGGCCGGTCCTTGCCTTGCGTGGCGTCCTCCTCGTACGGCACCCAACCCCACACGACCTCTCCTGGGTCGGCGTCGCCGTCCCGGCAGGGCTCGTACGTGACGACGATCTTCTCCCGCCGGGCCTGGACCCGGTCGCGCACCCGCTGGAGCACACCCATTTGTCGAGCCTAGGCAGACGGCGGTACGGGCGATTCGGCAACGGACTTCAAGAGGCGGCCTACGGTGGCGCCATGCGACGAGCGCAGTGGAGTTCGAGCGGACTGGATCTGGTCGATGTGGAGCCCGGACCGCTGGAGGAGGGATGGGTCCGGCTACGGGTCGAGGCGTGTGGCATCTGCGGCTCCGACCTGCACTTCTGGCACGGCACCGTGCGCCGACCGATCGGCACGTCGCCGGGTCACGAGTTCGCAGGCACCGTGGTCGATGGTCCGTCCGGGCTCGCCGACGTGCGCTATGCCGTGTCGCCCAACACCAGCTGCGGCGAGTGCGCGTTCTGCCGGACCGCGCGGAGCAACCTCTGCAACCGCGGCGGCCCGGGCCTCGGCCTTGGCCGCGACGGCGGGCTGGCCGAGCTGGTCGACGCGCCCGTGGCGAACCTGGCGCCCATCCCCGACGGCGTCGACGCGGTCACCGCGTCCCTCACCGAGCCGCTCGCCGTCACCGTGCGCGGCGTGGGCTTGGCCCGGGTCGAGGGCGACACCAAGGTGCTCGTGCTCGGCGCCGGCACGATCGGCCTGTGCGCCGCGCTCGTCGCCCGCGACCGCGCGGCCGAGGTGGCCATCGCGGCGCGCCACCCGCACCAGCGGGCCGCCGCCGACCGCCTGGGCGTGACCGTGCTGGCCGAGGACGAGGCAATGGCATGGGGCAAGGAGCACCGGCCAGAGGTCGTGATCGAGAGCGTCGGCGGCAGGGCCGAGACGGTGCGCGACGCCATCCGTGTCGTCGCCCGCGGCGGTCGCATCATCCTCCTCGGCACGTTCAGCGAGGCCAAGCCGGTAGACCTGCAACGTCTGATGATGAAGGAGGTCGCGCTGGTGGGGTCCTTCTGCTACGGCGGCGGCGACCGGGAGCCCGAGTTCACCACCGCCGCTCGCCTTGCTGGCCGCTGGCGCGACGAGCTGCGCGGCCTCACGACGCACCAACTCGCGCTCGACGCCGTCGCAGACGCGTTCGCGATCGCCTCCGACAAGACGACCGGCGCCATCAAGGTCACTCTCATTCCCTAATCGGCCGGGGCTCAGGACTTGATGGCGCGGAAGCTCAGGAACAGCGGCGCTTGACGCCAGCGCTCGTACCCCCCTGAAGTCGCGATGGGCCGGGGTTCGCGGATGGCTTCGATGCGCAAGCCGGCCTCCTCCAACGCGATGGCGTAGTCCTCCAGCGTGTAGGTCCAGCCCCGAAATGTCATGGTGAGACCGTCACGCTGCACCGTGTCGTGGACCCGCAGTCTCTCGAAGTACGAGCGTCGCATGGTCAACGGCGCGTCGGGATCGTGGCCGGTGAAGCGGCCGAGATCGGTCAGCGGATGGGCAACGCACGCACAGAGGCGCCCGTTGCGATCAAGGACTCGTGCGGCCTCGCGCATCGTGCCGGCCATGTCGGCGACGACTTGGAGAGCGTTGTACGAGACCGCGAGGTCGAAATGCCGATCGGGGAAGGGCAGGGCCGCGCTGTCGGCGAGGGCGTAGGAGGCGCTCGAGTCCTCCTGTCGCGCGTAGCGCAGGAGGGTGTGGGAGGTGTCGACCGCCGCGACCCGATGGCCGCGAGCCAGCAGGTCCCGAGCGACACGCCCTTCACCGCAGCCGATCTCCAGCGTCCGTCGACCAGGGGGCGGGACGACGGCGTCGAAGAAGCTGTCCCGGTAGTGCCAGTACGCGTCGAAGTTGGGCCTGCGGGCCCAACGAACCCAGCTCTCGGCGTCAGGCTCCCACTCGCCTTCGCGTCCCACGCTGCAAGTCAAGCGGACCCGCTCGGCTCCGAGTGCCAGCTGCTTTGGTTAGCGGCGCCGCCTCCGGCGCGGCGAGTGGCGGCTGGCGGCGAGGTCGCGTTGGGCATTCATCTCGGTCTCCTGATCGAGTGCCCGCCACGCCTGGAGCCGCTCGGGAGCGAGCGTGCGCTCCGCGACGGCGGCCTTGACGGCACAGTCGGGCTCGGTGTCGTGACCGCAGTCGACGAATCGACACCCGTCCGCCAGCGCGGCGATGTCGGGGAAGGTCTCCGCGACGGCCTCGGCGTCTCCTGACAGCCCGATCGAGCGGATGCCAGGGCTGTCGATGAGCGTGCCACCGCCTGGCAGCACGTGGAGGAAGCGCGCGGTGGTGGTGTGCCGACCCTTGTGGTCACTCGGGCGAACCGCGCCGACGGCCGCGGCCTCCTTGTCGAGCAACGCGTTCACGATGCTGGACTTGCCGGCGCCCGACTCCCCCAGCAGCGCGACCGTCTTGTCGCGCGCCATGGCCCGCAGCTCCTCGACACCGACGCCCTCGCGCACCGACGTGACGATGACCGCGAGCCCGGGGTTGGCGGCGCCGACCCGGTCTGCCACGCGGGGACCGTTCGTCGCCCGCGCCGCCTTGGTGAGCACGATGACCGGCTGGGCTCCCGCGTCGGAGGCCACCGTCACCCCCCGCTGGATGCGGCTCGTCTTGACCGGCCGATCCAAGCCGCAGACGACGAACACCACGTCGACGTTGGCCGCCAACACCTGCTGGCTGTCACGGCCCTCCACTCTTCGTCGCAGCAGGGATGAGCGCTCCAGCACCACGACGGGCCGGCCGTCCAGCATCGCCACCCAGTCGCCCACCGTGGGCTCGGGCTCGAAGCGCGCCCCGAGCGGCGCGACGACGATTCCGTTCGGTCCCGCGACCACGAGCGCGACACCGTCGTGACGGACCACCCGACCGGGAACCGGGTGGCCGGGCACGTCGCGCAGCAAGTCAGCCCAGCGCGCGTTCCACCCGAAGGCGGTCAGCGAGTCGAATGGCACGGGACCAGCCTCGCCCACGGTGCGGCCCGCCGCTCGCGGGGTCTCTGACGAGCATCGGCGCCGCGACCGTCGCCGTCGCCACCACGGCCCAAGCCCTCGACGTGTCCCTCGAGACCGCCCCCGGCGAGGCCATCCCGGTCGTCGCCTTCGGCCGGCTGACCCTGTTCTTCACGGTCATCGGCGTGCTCATCGCCCGCACCATCGGCCGCCGGGCCCGTAAACCCCGCTCGTCCTTCATCCGCACGACGCTGGTCCTCACGGCCCTGCCGTGGTCCCGGACGTGCTCCTCTCGACGGACGCCGCGACGAAGATGACGCTCGTGCTCACCCACCTCGTGGCCGCCGCCATCGTCATCCCCGCCCTCTCGTCCCGCCTTGCCGGGCAGCGTGGGCGCTGACGCCACCGACCCAGAACGACGTTGGCGCGCGGGTGATGATGGACGAATGGCTTCTCTTCATGACCTGTTGATCCAGGCCGCGACGCGTGCGGCCGACCATCGGGA
>WNFV01000363.1_pt1 | contig 89202 bp, 76 predicted proteins | sample 5400101 | NCBI WGS metagenome assembly WNFV01 (sample SAMN13153361, study PRJNA577476) | soil metagenome | isolation source: 115 cm soil or saprolite under grassland replicate 1 | place: USA:California | collected 2016-06-15
CGGAGTCCTGCTTTTGCGACTTGCCCATCGCGGACGCCGCTTCGCCCACCTTCTTCTGCAGCGCGTCGAGCTTCGCGGCGATGTCGTCCTCCATCGCGCGGGCGTACTGCGACGGCGATCCGCGCAGCTGGCTCTTGGAGTACCGAATCTCCTCGCGAATCCGTTTGTCGCGGATGCTCCCGGCAGCCTCATCCAGCTTACGGGCCGCGTCTTTCTCGTCGCGCCGCACCTGGTTCGCGAGCTTCTCGAGCTGCTGCTGCAGGTCCGCGACCTTCGCATCCATCGCGTCCTTGCGCTGCGACAAGGCCTGCGCCTTCTCGTCGCGTCCCGCGCCGGCCTGCTCGAGCGCGTTCACCTCGGAGGCGACCTGTTTCTGCTCTTGCGCGAGCTCTTCAGCCTGGCGCTGCGCGTTCTGCAGATCGCGCTCGCCGCGGCCGCCCTGATTGCGCTCGAGCCGCTGCTGCGCCTCGCGGAGGCGCGACAGCGCTTCGTTCGCCTGGGCACCGCCGTCGCGCGACCCGTTCGCCGCGGCGCGGCGCATGGCATCGGCCGCTTCCTGCATGCGGCGCATCGCGTCGTTCAGTTCCTGCCGCTGCTGCTCGCGCGTGAGCTGCTGCAGCTGACGCGCGGCCTTTTCGGCTTCCTCGGCCAACGCGCGCTGGCTCGCGCTCGATCCGCCCGATCCACTCTGCTGGCCCGACTGCGCCATGCGGCGCTGCCGCTCCATCTCCTGCTGCTGGCGGCGCGCAAGCTCCTTCAGCTTCTCGACCAGCTCGTCCACCTGATGGTCGTTCTGCTGCTGCTCGGCGCGCTGCTGCATCTCGTACTGGTTGGCCAGCTTGTCGAGCTCCAGCTCGAACAGGTCCGCGAGGTCTTCCGCCATCGCGTTCTGGCCGCCGCCACCACCGCCGCCGCCCTGCTGCATCGACACCTGCAGCTCGTACTGCTCTTCAGCCTGCTGCAGCAGCTTCAACGCGCGCTGTTCCGGCGACAGCGCATTGTCGGCCTTCAGCGCTTTGAGATCCGTTTCGGCCGACTTCATTTCCACCGCGGCCCTCGGGAGCACCTCGGCGATCTTGTTGAAGCCTTCGTCGACGTGCCCGAGCCGCGCTTCCAGCTTGCCGACGAGCTCTTCGACCTGCGCGCGCAGTTTCGCCTGCGCAAGATTGAGGAACACGACGTTCTCTCGATACTTCTCGGGCTTGAGCTTCGGCTTGTCGCGCACGACGTTGAAGGTCGCGGCGACGATCTCGCGCTGCTGACGCGACAGCTCACCCACCTGTTGCTGGCCGCCGCCTCCGCCGCCACCCATCGCCTGCGACTGCGCCGGCTTGTAGTCCTTCTTGAACGGCCGGATCTGGACGAAGTAGATGTCGCTCGTCGCGGTCTTCGCGCCCTGCACGCCGTCGGTGTCGGTGGCCTTTGCGTAATAGGAGACGAAGTCGCCCGGCTTGAGTCCGAGCTCTTCGAGATAGATCGTGTGGCCGGCGGTCACTTCGGCGAGCGGCTTCGATCCGCCGAAGAGTGGAATCATCTTCGGCGGCGCGCCGTTGGCCGAATAGAACAACTGCAGCTGCTTGACGCCGTAGTCGTCGTCGGCGCGCGCTTCGAGGAAGAGCTCCTCGACGGCGCTCGCCTGCGTGTCGCGCCCAGGCCGGTTGAAGTGCACCGCCGGCGGCTGATCGTCGATCACGTCGATCGTGTACTGCGGCGACGCCTCCACTTTTTCACCGTGCGGGCCTGTCAGTTCGATCCTGTAAAACCCCTGCGTGGCGATCTTGAAGCTGCCGGTCAGCGTACCGTCGGGCTGCGTTGTCAGCGGTTGCGCGGCGCCTTCGTTCAGCAGGATGCGTCCGCTGGGCGAGGCCATCGTCGGCACGATGCGAAGCAGCACTTCGGTGCCGCGGAGCGCCGCCACATCGCCGCCACCTTCCTGTTTGCGCGGCTCGAGACCGGTATAGGCGGGGAAGCGGTATTCCAGATCGAGCTGCGACACGGTCGGCAGATCGACGACCGACAGCGAAAAGATCGGCGACCGGACGCCGTTCGATTCCACCAGGTAGTCGGTCGATTTCTCGAGGTGGAACAACATGCCTTCGAAGGTTCCCGCTTCAGCGCCTGGGACGAGGGCGATCTTCTCGAACGGTGTGTTCGGGGCGGAGCGCATCATCACCGCGACGTCGGACGAAGCGAAGCCGACGAGCCGCGCGCGGATCGCCTGATCCGCCCCCCGCGGCACTTTTGCGTTCCCGGGCGTCACTTGAATGCTGTAAGGACTCGACGCTTCTGCGCTGCGCGAGATGATGAGCAGCGCGGAGAGACCGTGACGGAGGTACGCGGGGCCGAGCGCGACAATCAGTGCGGCAATCACCGCAACGGCAACGATCGCGATGCTATGACGGCGCACGGCGGCGCGGTCGGCTGCGGTGCCGTGCTCGATGGCGCGGCACTGCTCGATCGCCTGTTCGACCAGCTTGTCGACGAGGCGCGGGGAGTGCGACGCATTCTCGCCCCCCGACGTCGCCTCGACGGCGCTGATGATCGCGGCTTCGAGCGTCGGGTCGCACTCCTCGAGATACATCGCCACCTGCGAGTCGGTGACGCGGCGGCGCAGCGGGCGCACGAACGCCCAGGCGACGAGTGCGAGGAAGACGCCGAGCGCAAGGATGCGGAAGGCGATAATCGCGGGCGCGGCGAACCGGAGCGATTCGAGGCCCGAGGCGGACAGCAGCAGAGCGAGCAGCGTGCCGGCCACGACCACGACGGCGCCTCGTGCCGCGAGCCGCATCCGCCACCGATTCCGGACGCGCCGGATGACGTCGACGAGCTCCATGCGATGGTCCATGTCGCCGCTTCCCTCCGTCAGTAGAGTAACACCCGAAAAAGGGGTCGGGAGTCTTTTTCAGCGCGTCACAAGAATTTCTCCTTGCGCGACAGCTGGTTCGCGATCACCGTCTCGAGCGCAAGGAGCATCAGACCCGCCAGCAACAGGTACCACCACAGACCCTGACGCCGCTCCGACTCCTCGCGTGTCATTTCCTGCGGCTCAACAGATGCCGACCCCTGCGATGCGTGTCCGGTGACGGTTCCGACCAGTTCATGCGGATCGAGCGCAGTGAGGTCCGACTCCGTCGGGTCGAGGTTCACGGCAATGGCCTCGGGGCGGCTGCTCGACGCCACCGCCGCTCGGATCTCGTAGATGCCCTGCTCGTTCAGCTCGAGCAAGCCTTCGGCACCCTCGCCGGCCGACGTCTTCGTCATCCGCTCACCGGCCGGCGTGACGACGATCCGGTCGGTCCGACCTTTCCCGCGGGCCGTCAGGTCGAGCACCTGACCGACCGTGAACCACGACGTGGCCGGTTCGTAATGCGCCAGGTACCGGGCGAGCTGATGAACGAGCGGCAGGAATACCGGCTTCACGCCGATGTCGGTCCACGAGTCGTCGAGCGTCGACGTCCACACGATGACGCGGCCGGTGCCGACCTTCTTTTCCAGCGCGGCGATGGCGCCGTCGTCGTAGCGGGCGATCACGCGATCGGCCGGCGCGGCCTGCAGCGCGCGATAGCGAAACATGTGCGCGGCGGAGAAATCTCCACTGCGGGGCGCCTTGAATACTTCGAACACCGGATGGCTGTAATCGAGGTAGCCGAGCGACCCAGTGCGCCCCGACGTCCGATCGACCACCGCGCCCAGCTTGCCGGGGAGGAGATCGGCTTCGGTCGATGGCCACGAGGTGCGCTCGCCCGCGACCACGAGCAGACCGCCGCCGCGCTCGACGAACCGTTTCAGCGCGCCGCCTCCCGCCGCGGGCGGGAAGGGTGTGTCGTTCAGGATCACCACGGAGCGTTTCTCGAACGAGCCGGACGAGACCCGGGACATCGTCGTCATGTCCGTCTGAAACGTCGGCGTCGTGCCGATCGCCAGCGCCTTGGACAGGAACAGGCTCGCGTCCGATCGATCGGTGCCGTCGACAATCATCAGCGACAGCGGCTCGCTGGGCGCGAGGACGAAATGGAATGCGTTGTCGGCCGGAAGCGGATCCGACCCGGCGCGCACCGTCCCGCGTACGTTGGCCGACGCGAGCGTGAACTGCGTGAAGCTGACCGATGCCGAGGCATGCGGCGCAACCGTCGCGTGTCCGGTTTCGATTTCGTGGCCGTCGACGGTGAGTACCACCGGCACGTCGCGCAGCGGCGCATCCCCCTTGTTGCTGAGTCCTGCCGTCACGGTGATACGCTCCTGGCCGGAAAAGGATGTCCGGGCGAAGCTGACCGACGGCACGGCGAGGTTGGCCGTGTTCTCGGAGGCGACCGATAGGGTGCTGAGCGTCATGCCGTCGGCGAATCGCGCGTCCTCTGACCCGCCCCATCCGCTCTTCTGAAAATCGCTAATCAGCACGGCTTCGCGACGCTTCAGCGTCGAGCGGCCGAGAATGCTTTCGGCGAGCTTGAGCGCCGGACTGTACCGCGTCGAGCCCGAGCTGACCTTCGCCGCATTGATCGCGGCGTCGAGCCGCGAGCGGTCGGAAGTCGCGCGCATGTTTTCCTCGGCGTTGCGCGCGAAGAGCACGAAGGTGGCGCGGTCGTCCGTGCCCAGGCCGCGGACCACCGAGCGCGCCGCTGCCTGCGCGCGGCTCCAATGATCGCCGTAGCCCATGCTGGCGGACTGATCGAGGAGGATCACCACTTCGCGCGCGCCGCCGGTCACCGCGTTGGCGGCGGAATTGCGGTGCAGGAAGGGGCGCGCGAACGCGGCGACGATCAGCGCAATGGCCGCCGCGCGCAGCAGCAGCAGTGGCCAATGGCGAATGCGCCGCCGCCGCACCGACTGATACGGAATGCGCCGCACGAACATCAGCGATGGAAATTCGACGACGCGCTTCCGCTCGCGCTGGATCAAATGGATCACGACCGGGATGGCGAGAGCGCCGAGACCGAGCAGAAACGCGGGGGTCAGGAACAGCATGAGGGTTCGGGGTTCGGGGTTCGGCGTTCGGCGTTCATGGTTCGGGGTTCATGGTTCGGGGTTCAGCGTACTCGCATGAGACGCTCGCGGCTCGACAGATAGCTGAACAGGGCGCGATCGAGCGGCTCGCCCGTATTCAACAGCGTGTAGTCGATGCGGTGATCGGAGAACTTGTGCGTCAGCGCTTCGATGTGTGCCCGGATCATGGACCGGTATTCGTCACGCAGCGATTCGGGGACGACCGGGATCTGTTCGCCGCTTTCGAGGTCTTCGAAGCTCGACGCCTCGTCGAAGCCAAAATCGAGCTCCGCGGGATCCAGCACGTGAAACACGATCAGGTCGTTGCCGAGAAACTTCAGCGGCTTGATCGCGTCGAGGATGGCGTCGGGCTCTTCGTAGAAGTCTGAAATCAGCACCAGGATGCCGCGGCGCTTGAAGTGCTCGGCCATCTTGTTCAGCGGAACCGCGAGGTTGCCGGGCCGCGCCGCTTTCGCGCGATCGAGCGTGTGCAGCACCACGTTGAAATGCTTCGCCGACGGCGGCACATGATCGACGATGTCGCTGTCGAAGGTGAGCATGCCGACGCGATCCCGCTGCCGCTGCGCCAGGTAGGCGAGACACGCGCCGACGTACGACGCGTACTCGAGCTTTGCAATGCCGCGGCTCGCGAACGACATCGATCGCGACACGTCGAGGAGCACGGACAGGTTCGTGTTGGTGTCGGCTTCGTACTGCTTCACGTAATAGCGATCGGTCCGCGCGTACAAGCGCCAGTCGACGCGGCGGATGTCGTCGCCCGCGACGTAGCCGCGGTGCTCGGCGAAATCGATCGACGCGCCGAAGTAGGGCGCGCGGTGGTTGCCGTTGATGAACCCCTCGACCACCGTTCGCGCCAGCAGCTCGAGGTTGCCGATCCGCGACAGGACCTTCGGGTCGACGAACTGTGCCCCAGGAATTGCGTGTTGTTCCATCTTCACATTGCGGATTGCGGATTGCGGATCGCGGATTGATTGCGGATTGCGCATTGATTGCGGATTGCAGATCCTGTGCGGACGGCTCGCCCCGCATTCCGCAATCCGCAATCCGCAATCCGCAATGTCACATCCCGCTCCTCGGCACCGGTACCGCCGAGATCAGCTCGTCGATGATCGAATCGGTCGTCACGCCTTCCGACTCCGCGCGGAAATTCATCAGCACGCGATGCCGCAGCACCGGATGCGCCAGCGATCGGATGTCCTCGAAGCTCACGTGATAGCGGCCGCTCGTCAGCGCCCGGGCCTTCGCGCCGAGCACCAGGTACTGCGCGGCGCGGACGCTGGCGCCGAACGCTACGAACTTTTTCACGCTGTCTGGCGCCGCCTTCGACTTGGGGCGGCTGGTGCGTACGAGGTGCAGCGCGTACCGCATGACCGGCTCCGCGACCGGCACGCGGCGCACGAGCCGCTGGAACGCGATCAGATCGTCGCCGTTCACCGGACGGCTGAAATGCGGATCGATGATCGCCGTCGTCGTCCGCACCACCTCGAATTCCTCGTCTTCCGGCGGATGCTCGATGACGATGTGGAACATGAAGCGGTCGAGTTGCGCCTCGGGCAGCGGATAGGTGCCCTCGAGCTCGATCGGGTTCTGTGTCGCGAACACGAAGAACGGCTCGGCGAGATCGTAGGTGCGTCCCTGAATCGTGACGCGGTGTTCCTGCATCGCTTCGAGCAGCGCCGACTGCGTCTTGGGCGGCGTCCGGTTGATCTCGTCGGCGAGGACGATGTTGGCGAAAATCGGGCCGGGCGCGAACACCATCTGGCGGCGTCCGGTCGCGGCGTCCTCGTTGATGATGTCGGTGCCGGTGATGTCCGACGGCATCAGGTCGGGCGTGAACTGGATGCGGTTGAACTTCAGGTCGAGCACCTTCGCGAGCGTCGCGATGAGCAGCGTCTTCGCCAGGCCGGGCACGCCGACGATGAGGCTGTTGCCTCCCACGAAGAGCGACGAGAGCACGAGCTCGACGACGTCGGCCTGGCCGATGATGCGCTTCTGCAGCTCGGCGATGATCTGTTTCCGGCCGTTGTTCATCTTGTCGGCGAGCGCGATGTCGTCGGCAGAATCGAAATCGACGGTCCCTGTGAGCTCCACGGTGTCCCCTTCCTAATCCCTAATCCCTAATCCCTAACCCCTAATCCCTAACCCCTAATCCCTAATCCCTAATCCCCCATGCAATCCCCTAGTGCGTCATCCCGTAGATGATGTAATTGACGCCTAGCTTATACGCTTCGTTCGACTCGCTGATCGGTTTGATCGCCGTGTCGGAGAATTCCCAGAATTCTGAAATATCCGTATTGAAATTCACCATGACCATCAAACGGTGGCTCGGGTCGTTGTCCTCGAAGATCCCGCGAAAGACCGGTTTGTACTCGAAATCGTAGAACTGCGGGACGATGTCCAGATCGTCGATTTCGAAAAACGAGTGGAAGATCGGGTGCGATGCGTCGAGGTCGACGAATCGCGCGCCGGGCAGCACGCGCAGCATCTGCGCTTCGAAGTTCGCCCAGCCGCCGCGGCGCTCCGTGAAGTCGTCGAAGATGACGAACCCGCCCTTCTGAAGGTACAGGCGAAAGCCGGTCACCTCCTCGTCCGAGAGCGTCAGAAACCCGGGCTCGGCCATATACGACACGGGGTACTTGAAGATCTCCGGATCGTCGAACCCGAGGATGTTCACTTCCTCGACGTGCGGGTTGAGCAGGCTCACCTCGTTCATGATCTTCATGAAATGCCGCTCTCCCGCGGGGTAGTCGTGCGACCACGGAATCCCCTGCGACACGTACAGAGTCGGCGGCCCGTACCGCAGGCGCACGAACGTGAACCGGCCGTCGTAGGATGTGTTCGGTTCGACCTGCGCTCCACCCCGTCGACCGAAGCCCCGCTGGGCGACCGCGGTGCTGGCCCAGGCGACGACCAGCGCCAGGATCAACGCGCCGGCCGGCTTCACTGCGGATCGTCCTTCTTCGTTTGACGTTCGCGAAGCGCTTTGGTCTTGAGGGCGAGGTCGGTCAGCAGCTTTTCCATCTGCGCGTCGTACTTCGCCTCGTCCATCGACGCCTTCATCAGCTTGAGCGCGGCGATGTCCTTCTCGATCGCATCGCGCTGCTCGACGAGCGTCCGGACTTGAGGGTCGCTCATGTCGGCATTGATCGCCGCGTCCGCGCGGCCGATGCCGAGAAACATGGTCGCCGCCAGATGCCCTTCGCCGCCGTCGTCGATCGTCGCGTGCTCGGTGAGGATCAACCCTTTCTGCTGATACGCCTGCGGGACCTTCGCCTTCGCGTACTCGAAGGCTTCGAGCACGGACACATGTCCGTTGCGATCCCGATCGGCCGAATCGTCGGCGAACGCCTCGACAAAGAACTCCGGGAACAGCGTGTCGAGCTTTTCGCCACCGGTTTTCGTGCCGGTGATGACGACGCGTCCGGGCGCGGCAACGGCTTGGAGAAACGCGCCGCTCGAGCTGGTCGTGTTGACGAACGCCACGTGCTGCGATGCGAGCTTCCCCAGCAGCTTCGCCCACTCCGGCGCCGTCAGGTCGGGGCCCATGATGTTGAACGCGCCCTGACGTCCGTCAAAGCTGCCGTGGCCGATGAGCAGCACGATGACAGTGTCGTTCGGCTTCGCGCGCGACGCGATGGCGGCGAACGCGGCGTCGATGCCGGCGCGATTCGCCGTACTGTCGGACAGAAAGGTGATGTGGCTGCTGTCGACCGATTCCTTCTTCTTTGCAGCGTCGATGAACGTCGTCGCCCACTTCTGGAACTTCTGCGCATGCTCGTCGTCTCCAGGGACGCCCGTGACGACGAGAAGGTGCGTCTGCTGCGCCGCGACCGGGGCGGCGAACACCAGCAAGACGACGATGGAACGCAGAGCGCGCAGAGCACGCGGACAAGAATCTCTCACGCCAACCCCTTGACGCGTCTGTAACCCCATTCGGCGCCGACCAGGCCCACGAGCATGATGAACAGCGCAGGCATGTCCCACAACTCGCGCTCTTCGACAACGGTCACGCCGCGGCCGCTGTAGCTGATGGCCTCCGGAAGCGACGCGACGGTGGCGGGCGTGAAGAAGCGTCCGCCGGTTTCTTCGGCAATGCGCGTGAGGAGCGGTGCACGCATCGTGGCGTCAAAATACTCGGCGTCGCCGGCCGACACGCGTACCTGCATCGCAGCAGCGCCCAGCTCCTTTTGATCCCGTTCGGCGACGACGCGGATGTTGTAGATACCTGGCTCGTCGGGCACGAACGTCGTCCGGTAATCGCCGTCGCGGGTGACGGTCCATTCGACGGGCACTTCGGTGGTCTTGCCCGACGGCGACGACACGTGCGCAACGACGCGGCTGTCGTTGACCTCCACGTACGCCGAGTCGAGCACTTCGGCCGTGAGCTTGACCGTTTCGCCCGGCTCGACGCGGTCCGCGGTGGTCGCCACGTTGACCTGACCGGGCACGCCGTCGACGAGCCATCGAATCAGGCGACGCCAGAACATGGCGTGCGTCGTGTCGGTGACCGCGATTTTGGCGTCCATCCGCCAGACCCAGGAGTCCTGCACCGGCATGGCGAACGCCTTGCCGCGCCCGTACCGCTGATACGCGAGAACGACGTGATCCTGACGCGTCTTGTCGACGCCGGTCAGCAGCACGGTGGCGCCCGGTTTCACCTCGCGGATCAGGTTGACCGCCGAAAGATCCGGCATGTCGCTCCATTTCGCGGCTGACGCGTCCTCGGTTGCGCCAATCTGCGTGACGGGAGTAATAGCGCCGGCGCGTGTGGGCCTGACCGACAGCGCCGTGAAGTACTTCGGGTTGGACGCGCCCATGACCACCGGCAGCACGTCGCCGACCGGAGTTCCGCCCCAGCCGCCCTCGGCAAACGATCGCCGGCCGCCGAGCATCAGCAGTCCGCCGCCGCGCTTGCTGACGAAATCGGCGAGCATCCGCAGCTGCTCGGGAGTGAACGCCGCGGCCTCGACGCTGCCGAGGATGATCGCGCGGTACTGAAACAGCTCCTCGCGCGTTTTCGGAAACCCGCCGATCAACTCGTCCGCGTTGCTGACGCTCTGACGATAGAACTTGTTTTCAGCGGTTCGATCGAGCGAGACGACCTGCAGGTTCTTGTCCTCTTCCACGGCGCGCCGCAGGAATTTCAGCTCCACGCGCGGTTCGCCCTCGTAATAGAGCACTTTTTCCGCGCGATCGTTCACCTGAATGAGCACGTCGCGCGCGTTGTTCTGGGTGACCTGCTCGTCGGCCTGTGTCGGGACCTTGAACTTGAAGACGCGCGCTCCCGCCTCGTTTGCGGTGAACCGCACCTTCACGGTCCCCGATTCGCCCTCGGGGGGAAGCTTCACCTCCTGCGTGCTCACAATCCGACCGTCGTCTTCGACGCTGATCGGAATCGTCTGGCCGCCGTACCCCGTTTGGGACAAGACGACGTCGACGACGAGCGCCGTGCCTTTGAGCACCGCTCGCGGCGTTTCGACCCGCGTCACCTGCACGTCGCGCGCGAACCGCTCCTGGCCGACGCCCACGGTAAACACCGGAATCGACCGCGCCTTCAGGCTCGCGATTGATTCGTCGAGCGCCGCATCGGACGTGTCTGCGCCGTCGGACACCATGACCAGCCCGGCAAGCGGCAGGCCGGCCAGCTCGTCGCGCGCGCGATCGAGCGCCTGGCCGAGTCGAGTCGCGGTGCCGCCGTATTTCAGATCCGTGGCCGATGGGATCCGATCGGAGGTGGATGCGAAGCTGAAAAAGCGAAGGACGAAGCGCTGCGAGAGCGACGCGAGCAGCCTGGCATTTGCGCCGGTGAGCTGCTCCTGAACGAACGCGCTGCGCGGCTTGCCGTCGCGATCGGCGATCGCCATGCTGCGTGAATCGTCGATGAGGACGCCGAGAAAATTCTGCTGCGGAACGGCCGCTTTCAGAATCAGCGTGGGCCGCACGAGGCAGAAGAACAGCACCGCAAGGGCCAGCAGCCGCAGGGTCACCAGCACGACGCGGTCGCGCAGGCGATCGACCGTCGAGAGACCCCGGTACGTCAGCAGCGCCGCCAGGGCGACGGCAAGCCCGCCGCCCAGGACGAGGAGCACGGGCCGAGACAGGCCCCAGGTGAAATCACCCTGCTGAAACAGGAGAGGCGGATATTTGAAGAGAAAGCGGAAGAGCTTTTCCAGCACCAAGAGGCATTCTAATGGGACCCGGCCCTGTGTCGCGAGAAAAGTCGGTGAAAGCTGACCAGCGCGAGCCCGCTGAGAATCCAGTCGCTGAGCCGTACACGCGGAGGCGGCGCGGGCGTTGCCGGCGGAAGCTCCACGTCGACATCGCAGTTGGCGCGCGCGATCGCCGGTTTGATCGTGCCGGCGGCCTTCCCGTACTCCCAGGCGCGCTCCGCGAGCGCGCCGATCTTTTTCTTCTCGCCGCTCACCTTTTCGCCCGGCTCCTTGCCGTACGGCGACGCGTGCTCGATCTCGGCGTTCAACTCGGCACCCACGAGCACCGCCAGCGACGAGACATAGAACCACAGCATCGTCACGATGACGCCGCCAATCGCACCGTAAGTGGCGTTATAGGATCCGAAGTGCGCCACGTAGAACTTGAAACCGAGCGAAATGAGCAGCCACAGCAGCGTCGCGAACACGGACCCTGGCGTGATCCAGATCCACTCCTGCTGCGCGTCCGGCGCATAGTAGTAGACCATCGCGACGGCGAGCGCCACGACCGCGAAAACGACCGGCCACTGCAGGATCTTCCACGTCCACGCGAAGGCGGGCCCGACGTGCGCCCATTCCGCGACCTTCTCCGCCAGCGTCGGGCCAATCAGCACCAGCGCGAACGAGATGACGATGAAGACGGCGAGCGCCATGGTGAGGCCGAGCGCCAGCAGCTTCACCTTCCACCAGGCGCGTCGCTCCTGGATGTCGTAGGCCTGATTCAGCGTGTCGATGATCGCCGTCACGCCTGACGAGGTGCTCCAGATCGCACCGATCATCCCCAGCGTGAGAAGCCCCCCGTTGTCGTCGTGCGCGATCTTCAGAATCTGGTCCTCGACCAGCGTCAGGACTTCGGACGGCGCCACGCGCGCCAGCGTGCCCGTGATCGACGGCAGCAATCCTTCGACCGGAATGAAGCTGACGATGGCGACGAGGAAGAGCAGAGCGGGGAAGAGCGCGAGAAAGAAATAGTAGGCGAGTTGGGCGGCGAGGCCCAGGCAGTTGTCGGCCAGCACCTCGCTGGCAGTGCGTTTGGCGAGCTCCGTCCACGTCAGCGGAACGCGGAAGGATTTCAGCATGTCAGTGCGCCCGTGCGTGCGGCCGGAGGCCCGTGCCGGCGGTGGGGGTCCAGGCCGGCGCGTCGCTCGCCGGGAACGAATCAGCGGACGCTTCGTGCACGAGATCGTCGCGTCCCCAACCGACGCGTTCCATCACATGGCCGAACCAGCGGCGCGCCTCCGACAGGTCGCCTTCGCCGGTCAGTGCCCACCACGCGAGACTCCCGCCGAGGCCGGCGAGGACGGACCCACGAACGCCGCGTTGACGGAGTCCCTCCAGCGCGAGGGCCCCGCCGCCGATGCCGACAAGCCACCGGGTCACCGTGAGCCGTTCACGAGTGCCGTCCCACCCGCGCTTGTCCCAGACGCTTACTGGCGCACGATGAGTTGTCAGGTTCAGGCCTTCGTTGTCAGTCATGTCACGTGGGAGATGCAAATTCAGGGACAGTCGGGCCGCGAGCCAGCTGAAGCATTTCCCTACACCAGATGTCACCCTGACAACGCCGACTCGGCTGGCCGACTGTTCGAGTCGCCGGGTGCGCGCGTATGTTGCGCGAAATCAGGCCGAATTTCGTGCACTCGGGCGATCGCCTTGGCTCGAAAGATCCGGTCCGTCAGTGGCATGTTGGTTGCTCCCATTCCACTATTCCTCCCCCAGTTTGAATCGAGGAGATCGACCATGAATCCCGAGCCCGTTCGCGCGACAGAAGAAATCCTTCGGCGCGTTCAGGGTGAGTTTCTCGAAATGCCGGGCCTGCGGCTCACCGAGGCGCAGGCGAGGCGCCTCTGGGGACTCGACGCCGTGTCGTGTGGTGCGCTGCTCGGTGCGTTGGTGGATGCACAGTTTCTGTTTCGAACGCGCGATGGCGCGTTCATGCGCGTCGAACACGCCTCACCCGCGAAGGCAGTGGTCCGGCCGCGCAGGAGCGCCGCATAATTCGCATGAGTTTCCTCTTCGGAGGATTCCCGCCCGTCGGCTGGACCGTAAGTCTTTCCTTTGAGCCGTCAGCCAGCCGGCCGAACTTCCTTCCCCCTTTCCCCGGGCGGCCGACCTTCGGGTCGCCGCCCGCGGCCGAATTCCTAGACTGCTTCTCTGTAATCGACAGTCGACAGTCGACAGTTAACAGTTCACTCAACGGTTAACAGTCCGGCTCCCTTGTCACGGTGAGCGAAACTGTCAACTGAACTGTGAACTACGCTGTCCCGATGCGCGTACTGATTGCGACCACCAACCGACACAAGGTCCGCGAAATTACTCAGCTCCTTGCGGACGCGTCGATCGACCTGATCACGCTCGAGGCTTGGCCGGACGTGGCGGCGCCCGAAGAAACCGGGCGCACGTTCGCAGAGAACGCACGCGCGAAGGCGCAGTACTACGCGCGCGCCACCGGAGAATTGACGATTGCCGAAGATTCCGGCCTTGAAATTGATGCGCTCGGCGGCGCGCCCGGCGTCGAGTCTGCGCGATTCGGCGGGGCAAACACGTCCTACGCGGACAAGTTCGCTGTGATCTACGCAGAGCTCAGGCAAAAAGGCGCGACAGATAGCGCCGCGCGATTTGTGTGCGCGCTCGCCCTGGCCACGTCAGATCGCGTGCTCTTCGAGACGCGCGGCATCATCGAAGGCCGCATCGCGCCCGAGCCGAAAGGCGCCGGCGGATTCGGGTACGACCCGATCTTCTTCTACCCGCCCTACGGCCGCACGCTTGCGGAAGTCGACGCGGAGCAGAAATCCGCCGTCAGCCACCGAGGGCAGGCGTTCCGCGCGCTGCGGCAATACCTTCAAGACGTCGTCTAAAAGAGCCTGTCGCGTCGCCAGCGGCGTTCATGGTCGAGCAGCCACGTCTTCCGCTCGAGGCCGCCGCCATAGCCGGTGAGCTTGCCCGTCGATCCGATCACCCGGTGACAGGGCACGATGATCGCGATCGGGTTTGCGCCGTTCGCCGCGCCCACCGCGCGGGCCGCTCCCGCGGACCCGAGCGCTGCGGCGATCGCGCCATAGCTGGTGGTCTGACCGACAGGGATCGTGCGAAGCGCCGTCCACACCCGCTGTTCGAAGTCAGCGCCGCGCATGTCGAGCGGAAGATCGTCCACCTCAGCGCACGTGCCGTCGAAGTACGCGCCGAGCCACGCCCGCGCCCGCGCGATGACCGCTACCTCGCGGTCGACGATCTCGTGCGGCGGAAACCAGTGGCGAAGCCGCGCGTCGAGACGCGTGAGGCGTTTGTGCGGTCCGGTGAATTCCAGCGCGCAGAGGCCGGCGTCGGACGCCAGCGCCAGCATGTCGCCGAGGGGAGTTGAAACGGTCGAACGAAACAGCTGCATCGACTTCAGAACGTTGGCACGGAGAGCTCGCAGAGCACGCAGAGAAGACAGGTTATCTGCGAGCTCCGCGGGCTCCACGTTCCATCGTTGTTTATCGCGACTTGACCAAGTGTCCCACGATCGCGCGCTGCTTTTCCACGAGCTGCGCGATGCCGTGGTCCGCAAGATCGAGCAGCGTCATCAGCGCCTCGCGGCCGAACGGCAGCGCCTCGGCCGTCCCTTGCACCTCGATGAACCGGCCGTCGCCGGTCTTAACGATGTTCATGTCCACTTCGGCCCGGCAGTCGTCTTCGTAGGCCAGGTCCAGCAGCGGTTCGGTGTCGACGATGCCGACGCTGGTTGCGGCGACGTAGTCGGTGAGTGGAATGGTACGGATCGCGTCGCGCGCGCGCATGTTCTCGAGCGCGAGCGCCAGCGCGACGAACGCACCCGTAATGGACGCCGTGCGCGTGCCGCCGTCGGCCTGGATGACGTCGCAATCGATCCAGATTGTCCGCTCGCCGAGTGCCGGAAGATTGGTGACCGTCCGAAGCGATCGGCCGATGAGCCGCTGAATCTCCTGCGTGCGGCCGCCGACTTTGCCGGACGACGCCTCGCGCTGCATCCGCGTGCTCGTGGCGCGCGGAAGCATCCCGTATTCGGCGGTGACCCACCCTTTCCCGCTGTTCCGCAGGAACTGCGGCACACGGTCCTCCACGCTGGCCGTGCAGATGACTTTCGTGTTGCCCGCCTGTATCAGCACCGAGCCTTCGGCGTGCATCAGGTAGTCCGGCGTGATGGTGGTGTCGCGAAGTTGATTGGGCGCGCGTTGGTCGGATCGCATCTCTTACGCTATTGTACCCGCTCGAGGTTTTTCGCGAGGGGGTTTCGCAGGTCGATGTGACCCGCGAGCGTCTCCACTTCCTTGCCGTCGACGAGCAGTTGAACCGCCGTGACGGCCGGCAGGTTTTCGGTCAGCGCATTCACGATCGTGTACACCGTGAGCAACTCGTCCGAGGTGCCACCCGAATGCCCGGACATGATCTCGCGGCTGAAGTCGACGTAAGCTTCGCCACGATCCGTGATGAAGAGCGCACGTACGGTCGTACCCGGTGGAACGGCCGACACCAGCGGCTCGATCACAGGTGCCACCTGGGCGGCGATGATCTCCCGCGCCTGTTCGAGCACGCCTTCGCCGTACGCCACATCGCGCTCAACGCGCGTCAGATGCACGCCGTCATCCGCAATGTAGAAGAGGCGGGCTTTAATCTTGCGGCCCTGCGATGGGGCCGCGACCGGCTGCGCATCGGCGACCGGTCTCGTGGCAGTGGCGCCGTACCTCCGCGGCAGAGCGACGAACAGCGCCCAGGCGAGCAGCCCGCTCGCAATGACGACAGCGCCGATCGCAAGGCCGCGTTTCATCGAGTGGGACCCGCCGGCAGGGTGTCGCGGAACCTCACGACCGCGTCGAGCAACGCCTGCACGAACGTGTTTTGGAAACCGTCGCTCGTCAGCAGTCTTTCCTGATCGGCGTTCGTGAGGTAGCCCATTTCAATCACGACCGCCGGCATGTTGGCCGACTCCAGCACGCGGAGCGGCCCGCGATCCACGGGAGCCGGCAGCAGAGGAATCCGGTCGTGAAGCTGCTGCGCCAGGATGTTCGCAAACGAGGTCGATGCGTCCAGATGGCGCGTCTGGGCGAGATCCCACAACACGAGATCGACCTCGCGCGATCCGCCGCCGAACGTTGGAACGCGCTCTCCGCCTCCGGCCGGCGCCACCTGCTGCGTTCCGCTGTCGAAGGCGGCGGTGAACACAGATGCGCCGGCCGTGGCCTTTCGCATCGACGCGTTGGCGTGCAGGCTCAGGAACAGATCCGCCTTGTTGTTGTTCGCGATGGCCGTTCGCTCGTCGATCGACAGGCTGCGGTCGTCGTCTCGCGTGAGGAGGACGCGGATGCCGAGGCGGGCCTCGATCGCCGCCTTCGCTCGACGCGCAACGGCGAGCGTCAGGTCTTTTTCTTTGGCGCCGTTGCCGCCTCGAACCCCCTCGTCGTCGCCGCCGTGTCCCGGATCGATCGCGATTGTGTGAATCGACGGCGCCGCCGGGGCAAGCGGCGGAAGCTCGGCCGGCGCCGGTTGAGGTGCCGGCGGCTGGGGGGTCGCATCACTCTGCATCGCGATGAGGTCGATCACGAGCCGCATGGTGGTGTCCACCTGTTGGCTCGTCGCCTTGAAACTGCCGAACCGAGATCCCAAATCCACCGCCAGCGTGAGAGGCTCCGCCAGGCGCACCGCCTGCACGAGCGTCTGATCGCTTTGAAGCGCAAGAGGAGGCGAGGCCACGTCTAAGGCGTCGGCGTCGAACCTGATCGTCAGAGCGCTGCCGTCCTGTGAGACGGTGCTGGCGGCGCGTGGCGTCGCGTCAATCGTCAGGCGCGCTGCCGCGCCCAGCGGGTCGTAGCGCACGGCCACGCGCGGCACGCGAAGGTCGCCAATCACGAGCAGCCGTGAGGGCTTCCTGAGGTCCAGCCGAACGTCGTAGACCGGCGCCAGCGCGCGGCTGATGAACTCGATCGGTACGACCCACCGCCGGCCGCTGTGTGTGGGCGGCGCCGGGAGGGAGATCAGCCGGCCCGATACCGACGCGAGCGGCTGGTCAGGCGTCAGGATGATGGTTCGTCCTTTGTACGAAACGGTAATCGCACCGAGCGACTCCTCACGAACCGTCAATTGAAATGCGGTGGCGAGATCGTCGAGCGCGATGAATTCCTGATCGCCGACGAGGACGATGGGCAACGCGCGGCGGCCGTCCCGAGCGAGCATCGTCAGCGACGGCGCAGCCGTGGTCTGACTCGACAACGTCGCCACGGCCGTCCAAACGACGGCCAGCACGACCACACGCGAGACGGAGCCGACGGCGGAAAGAGTAAGCGGGCGGGCGTTCAATGGAGAATCTCGGACTCCCGAGATTCCCCATTGTATCGGTCCAAGGGGACGCGCCTGCTGAAAAAATCAGTGGCCTTCTGTCCCCGCTTGCGTCAGTCGATGATCCGTCGAGCGGCCGAAAGTCCGAGGATCAGGAACACGAGAAAGAGCACGAGAAACAGACCCGCAAGGAACTTCGCGATCGCGAACGATGCGCCGGCAATTCCCGTGAACCCAAGCAGCGCGGCGAGAAGGCCGACGACCAGGAACACGAGAGCCATGTGAAGCATGACGCTACCTCCACCGATGAGAGTGCCAAAGACGTGCCAGCGCTACCTCGTCATTCGATCTCGACCTTGCGTCCGCGGTTGACCTCGCGTGGCGGCGCCTGGAGCGTGACCTCGAGCACGCCGTTCTTGAACGAGGCCTTGGCGCTGTCCGCGATCGTGCCTTCGGGCAGCGGAATCGTCCGATAGAAGCTGCCGTAGGAGCGCTCGTTGCGATACCAGCCTTCATGCTCCTCTTCGTGCTCGTTGCGGCGTTCGCCCTGAATCGTCAGCACGTCGTCCGCGATGTTGACGTGGACGTCGTCTTTGTTCATCCCGGGCAGATCGGCGCGGACCACGAGGTCGTTGCCGCGCTGCAACACTTCGATCTGAGGAGACCACGCGCCCGCCGGCTCGCCGCGCGTTAACGATGTCCGGCCCAGGCCGAGGTCGTCGAAGAAGCGGTCCATCTCGTCGTTCCACCGCTGGAACAGCGATCCGAACGGCGACGTCCCGCTGAAGAACGATCCGAATGGATCGCGGCGGGCGATCGCGCCGGACTGCTGACGTGTCGTTCGCGCCAGGTCGCTCGGCCGTTGCTGCGGTGTAGCGGATGTGGTCTTCGTTGGGGTGTTGCCCGAAGTGCTCGTGCGATCACTACTCGCCATTGCTTCCTCCTTCGCATCGAAAACGGGTGAGTGTCTTTTATTCGCAATGGCGATGCCAGCGCGGTGCGTCTCCACGTCATGGCGTTTTCAAGTTGAGGCACAATCCGACGTATGAATTCCTTTCTCGATGTCGCGATTGATGAAGCGAAACGCGGCCTCGCCACAGGCGGCATTCCCATCGGGGCGGCGCTGGTTCATGGCCAGACAATTCTCGGCCGCGGTCACAACCGCCGAGTCCAGCAGGGAAGCGCTGTGCTGCACGGCGAAATGGACGCGCTCGAGCGGGCTGGGCGGCAGGCGGCGTCGGTCTATCGCGAGAGCACCATGTATACAACGCTCTCACCCTGCGCGATGTGCAGCGGCGCGATTCTGCTGTATGGCATCCCTCACGTCGTCGTCGGTGAAAACCAGACCTTCATAGGCGAGGAGGAGCTGCTTCGCTCGCGCGGTGTGCGCGTCGAGGTCGTGCAGGACGAACGGTGCGTTGCGATGATGCGCGCGTTCATCGCCGCGCATCCCGATCTCTGGTTCGAAGATATTGGCCTGTAGGTTCTCCACCTCCGTCCCTGCTGGCACGGATCTCGTGCCAGCAGGGACGGAGGTGGACGAGATCATGTAAAGTTTGCGCACTATGACGCCACGAACGATCGTCGCGATGGCCGTCCTGACGCTCGCGACAGGCGCCGGTTCGAGCGCCGTCGCCGCCCAGGTCGTCAACACGCAAACCCAACAAATGCGTCCCGGCGGTCCGGCCAGGGACGCGCGGCCCCCAACGGCAACGGGTACGGCCGTGATTCGCGGGCGCATTTTCGCTGCCGACACCGGACGGCCGCTGCGCCGCGCTCGGATCATCGCGTCCGCGCCAGAGCTCGGGCCTGAACCGCGGCAAACCAGCACGAACATCGACGGACGCTACGAGATCAAAGAGCTGCCGGCCGGACGGTACAACGTGACCGTGACCCGCGCCGGGTACCTCCAGCTGCAGTATGGTCAGCGCCGTCCGCTCGAGCAGGGAAAGCCGCTGCAGGTGCTCGACAAGCAGGCGGTCGAGAACATCGACTTCTCGCTGCCGCGCATGAGCGTCATCACCGGGCGCGTGCTGGACGAGATGAACGAGCCCGTGGCGGGCGCGCAGGTGATGGCGATGCGATCCACGTACTTCGACGGACGGCGGCGACTCGTCCCGGCCGGCGGCGGTCCTGGCGGTGGTCAGACCGACGATGGAGGTCAGTTTCGAATTCTCGGTCTCCCGCCAGGCACCTACTACGTGCGCGCGATGATGCGCGATACCTGGACTGTTTCGGAGAATGGCGTCGAACAAACCTACGGCTACGCACCGACGTACTTTCCCACCACATCGAACGTGAGCGATGCGCGGCGCATCACTGTGGGCATAGGACAGGAAGCCAGCAACAACGATATTGCACTCATACCCGGGCGGGCGGTCTCGGTGTCGGGTACGGCGTTCGATTCTCATGGGCGGCCGCTCGCCGGGCAGAGCGTCGGCCTGACGCAGGAAACCCGAGGCCCGGGCATGGCCATGATGATGTCGGCCGGCAACGGCTCGGTGAACGCCGACGGCACATTCACGATCAAGAACGTGCCGCCCGGCGAGTACAAGCTCATGGCGCGCGGGTCGAGCGACCGCGGCACCGAGGCCGCGGCGCTGCCGATTCTCGTCAACGGCATCGAGATCGACAACGTGTCGCTGGTCACGGTGGGCGGTGGTTTGATCAGCGGGCAGATTGTCGCGGACACCGGAGGGGCGCCTTCCATGCCACGCGACCGAGTACGTGTGGCGGCGAGAATCGCGAATGGCGATTTCGATCCACGGATGGGCGCGCCGGGCGGCGGAAATCCCGACAACGGCCGCCCGAAAGACGACTGGACGTTCACCTTGACCGACGTCTACGGTCCAGTGCGGCTTCGCGTAACGCTGCCAGACGGATGGATGGTCAAGACCATCGTCCAGAACGATCGCGAGATCGCCGAGTCGCCGCTCGAGCTGCGGAACGGCGAGGAGCTGTCGAACGTGCAGATTGTCGTCACGAACCAGGTGACGACGGTGACGGGGCAACTCACGGACGACAAAGGCGCGCCGGTCACCGACGGCACGGTGATCGTGTTCTCGAGCGATTCGGCAAAGTGGGCCGAGGATTCGCGCTTCGTGCGATCGGCGCGGCCCGATCAGCAGGGCCAGTATCAGATCAGAGGCTTGCCGGCGGGCGAGTATCTCGCCGTGGCCGTCGAGTACGTGCAACAGGGAATGTGGAACGATCCCGAGTTTCTCGAATCGCTGCGCCGGTACGCGCAGCGGATCACCTTGAGTGAGGGGAACGCCGTGTCGCTTGCGCTGAGAGTGACGACAGTGGAAACGCAGTGAGAACGCATCGGTGCGTAAGTTGGCAACCTGGTAATTGATTTACCAAGTCACCAACTTACTCAATGAGCCATTACTGCACGTGATAAGTGATCGTCTGTCCCGGCTGCACGTTGACGTCGAACGCGATCGGCGGATAGCGCGGGTCGCGGATTTCGATGCGATGCGGACCCGCCTGTAAGTTCAGGTGCTGGAACGCGCCGTCGAAATCGTCGACGACGCCGACGTAGTACCCGTCGGCGAAGACCTGTGCGTCCTCCGGCGCGCCCTGAATGCGGACGCCGCCGTATGCGTAACCCGGCACTGCGGTGACGTATCCTGCCGGCGGCAGCCCGTACCCGTACGCTCCGTACCCGTACGAGCCGTAAGACGGATAGCCGTAGCCGTACGGATAGCCGTAGCCGTACGGATAGCCGTAGCGGTAGGGGTAGCCATACCCGTAGCCCGAATAGAACCCAATCGTGAGCCCGGGACGGTACGGATAGTAGTACGGCCGATACGGCACCACGCCGATGACACGCGGCTGAATGATCCGCGTGCCGTACACGCGGCCGCCTGGGACACTGCCGCGCACTGAGCCACGCGGGACGGCGCGGCCGACTGGCGCGCCCGACCGCGGATCGCGGCCGCCCCCGCCGCGGCGCGACTGCGCAGTCGCGTCTGCTGCCACGAGCATCGCGCACACCACGACCGCCAGGGGAACTGAAACGGACCTTGCGTAGAACATGACTCGACCCATGGGTCAGGCTCGGCAGGCTGGCAGTTCTTATTCTAGCGCTGACGGGGGCTGGAGGCTAGAGGCTGGAGGCTAGAGGCTGGAGGCTGGGGTGGAGACTGGGGGGCTAGTGTCAGCGTCACGCAGGATAGTAGCGAACCAGCCATTCACAGACGCACGCCGGTTTCGCGTGACCTTCCGTCTCGATCGTGACGCTCCACGTCACCTGGATGCCGCCGCCGATCGACTCGACCGCTGACGGAGCGAACCGGCCGCGCACACGGGAACCGCTCGCGACGGGCGAGACGAACCGGACCCGGTTCAGCCCGTAGTTGAGCGCCATCCGCAGGCCGCCGAGCGTCAGGGCGTCGCGAATGAGCGAGCTCACCAGCGACAGCGTCAGGAACCCGTGCGCGATCGTCGCCTTGAACGGCGATTCGACGGCGGCCCGCGCCGGATCGACGTGGATCCATTGCCGATCGCCGGTCGCATCAGCGAACTGGTCGATGCGCGCCTGGGTCACTTCAAGCCACTCGCTGACGGCGATTTCTTCGCCGATGCGGTTTCGGAGCGAACGGACGTCAGAGATCTCAATCACATCCAGCCTCGAGCCTCGAGCCTCCAGTCCCCATAGGCGGCCTCATGCGTTGACGGTCGCCTCGGTGTAAAATCCCCGGCCCTCAGCGACGAGGCGCTCGAGCAGAGGCGCCGGCTCCCAGTAATCACCGAACCGCGCGCGGTATTCCTTCACGCGCGCCAACACGGTTGGCAACCCCACCGAGTCGGCATAGAACATCGGCCCGCCGCGATGCCTCGGGAAGCCGAAGCCGTACGCGTAAATGATATCGATGTCCCCCGGTCGCGTGGCGAAGCCGTCCTCCAGCACGCGCGCGCCTTCGTTCGCGAGCGCCGTCGTGATGCGCGCGATGATCTCGTCGTCGGCAATCGGCCGCCGGGTGATGCCGCGCCTGGTGGCTTCCTCGTCGGCCAGCTGCTCGATGAGCGGATCGGGCGTGCGGTTGCGGCTGCCCGGCGCGTCGTACTTGTACCAGCCCGCGCCGGTTTTCTGCCCGTATCGCCCCATCTCGAAGAGCCGATCCGGAATCGCCGACTGCGGACCTTCCGCGCGCGTCTTCCCGATCGATTTCAGGTACATCCGGATGCGCGCGCCGACGTCGATGCCCGCGATGTCCTGCATCCCGAACGGCCCGACCGGCAGCCCGAAGTCGGTCAGGACACGGTCGATCTGCTCGACGCTTGCACCTTCCTCGAGCAGCAGGTACGCCTCGCGCATGTAGTAGGCGAGCATTCTGTTCGCGACGAAGCCAAAGCAGTTGCCGACGACCACGCCGACTTTGCCGAGCCGCTTCGCAAGCTTGAGTGACGTCGCGATGACCTCCTTGCGGGTGTCCTTTCCACGGACGATCTCGAGGAGCTTCATCACGTTCGCGGGACTGAAGAAATGGTGGCCCAGCACCTGCGCGGGACGGCCGCTCGCCCGCGCGAACTCGTCGATGTCGAGCGTGGAGGAGTTCGACGCGAGCACGCAATCGGGGCGCGTCACCCCGGCGAGCTCGCCGAAGGTGGATTTCTTCAAGTCCATGTTCTCGAACACCGCCTCCACAACGATGTCCACCTGATCGAAGCCGTCGTAGGTCGTCGTGGGCGTGATGAGCGCCATGGTTTTTTCGACCTGTTCGGCGGTGAGCTTGCCCTTCGACATCGTCACGTCGTAGTTCTTGCGGATGGTCGCGAGCCCGCGCTGCAGCGCCGCGGCGTCGACTTCCTTCAAAAGCACGGGAATGCCGGCGTTGGCGTACGTCATCGCGATGCCGCCGCCCATGGTTCCGGCGCCGACCACCGCCGCGCGCCTGATCTCCTTCGACGGCGTGTCCTTCGGGATGTCGGGAACCTTGGCCACGTCGCGCTCGGCGAAAAACAAGTGCCGAAGCGCCTTCGACTCGGTCGAGACGACGCAGTCGGCGAAGAGTTCGCGTTCCCGCACGGATCCCTCATCGAATCCCCGCCGGAGTCCGGCTTCGATCGCGTCCACGACCGCATACGGCGCCTTGGTGCCCTTCGCCGTTGTCGCGAGCGCCTGCCGCATGGTGCCGCACGCGTCGATTCCGGCCTTCACCTGGTCCGCGCTGAGCGCGATCTCGCGTGCCTTCCGGATCTCGGACGTCGCGGCTTTCGATTTCGCGAACGCGACGGCGCCATCGAGCAGGTTGTGCTGAACGATGGCGTCGATGACGCCCGCAGCGAGCGCTCTCGGCGCGGGAACGGGCTTGCCGTCCGTGCAGATCTCGAGCGCCATCTTCGCGCCGCAGAGCCGCGGCAGCCGTTGCGTGCCGCCGGCGCCGGGGATGATGCCGAGCAGCACTTCCGGCTGACCGACTTTCGCGTCTTTCGTTGCGATGCGGAAGTGACACGCCTGCGCGACTTCGAGACCGCCGCCGAGCGCATTTCCATGTATCGCGGCGACGAGCGGCTTGGTCGCGTCCTCGACACGCCGCAGCAGGGCATGCGTGCCTGCGGAGCGCTTGAACGAATCCTCCTTCGTCTTGAGCGTGTCGAACACCTTGATGTCGGCACCGGCAATGAACGTCGTGCCGGCGCCGATGAGCACAATCGCTTCCGCCGCCGAATCCTCGACCGCGCGGGCGACCGCCGTGGCGATACCCTCCCAGACGGCCGGGCTCAACGCGTTGACCGGCGGGTTGTCGATGGTGATGACGGCGACGCCGTCCTTTACGTCATACCGAACGAGATCCGGCATCGGGGCTCCCACAGTTCAGACTTCAGAGTTCAGATTCCGTCGTACTTCGTACTTCGTACTTTTGTTAAGGCTCCAACGTCGTCTGACCGCGCGGCTCGACGACGATGCACGTGGTGGTGCCGTGGGCGTAGAGCTTGCCGTTGCGATCGGTGATGCGTCCTTCCGACGTGGCGGTCCGCCCGCCGACGTGCACCACGCGCGCCTCGCACCGGAGCGGCCCGACGTCTTTCGTGAGCGGGCGCGTGAGATTCACCTTCAGCTCCAGCGTCGTGAAGCGCCTGCCCGGCGGCATCAGCGTGTTGATGCAACAGCCGAGCGCCGAGTCCAGAAGCGTGGCCGCATAGCCGCCATGCGCGACGCCCATGCCGTTGTAATGCGGTTCGTCAACCGTTCCGGCGAAGACGACGCGGCCCTCGTCGGCTTCGACGAGCGTGATGCCGAGCAGCGCGAGAAAGGGCGGCGGCGGAAACTCGCCGGCGATCATCTTCTTGAAGTATTCGAGACCGCCAAGGCCTCGACGGATTTCGGCTGGCATCATGACGTTTTGGGAGCACTGATTGCCGGGCTCGAGGCGGCGGCGTGCTCGTCGCGCAGCACGCGGTACAGGATTTTGCCGACGGCGCTCATCGGGAGCGTGTCACGTATCTCCACGACGCGCGGCACCTTGTATTCGGCAAGACTCGTCCTGCAGTGCGCGATGAGGTCATCCCGCGCCGCCGTCGTGCCGGGCTTGAGCGCAACGCACGCCTTGACGATCTCGCCGTGATACGTGTCCGGAATGCCGATGGCCGCAGCCAGCCGCACCGCCGGATGGTTGTACAGCACCGACTCGACTTCGGAGGGATACACGTTGAAGCCGTCCACGATGATCATGTCCTTCTTGCGCTGGACGATCGACGTGAAGCCGTCCGGATCGATGCGCGCGATGTCGCCCGTGTGGAACCAGGTGCGCCCTTCGCTGTCGGTGCGCAGCACGCGCGCGCTCTCGTCGGGCCGGTTCCAGTAGCCTTTCATCACCTGCGGGCCGGAGATGCAGAGCTCGCCGATCTCGCCGATCGCCAGCTCGCGCGACCCGGTTTCGACGTCGACGATCTTGATGTCGGTGTCCGGCATCGGCAACCCGATGGTCCCGGGCTTGCGGATGGCCAGCTGTGGCGTCGAGTGCGTGACCGGGGACGTTTCCGACAGCCCGTAGCCTTCGTTCAGCGGCCGTCCGATCTTCCGTTCGAACTCGTCGATCACTTCGAGGGGACACGGCGCGCCGCCGCTGTTGAAGGAGCGCACGTGTTCGAGTCCGCCTTCGGCGATGCGCGGGTGGTGCAGCAGCGAGACGAAAACCGTCGGGACGGCGGGGAAATAGGTTGGACGGAAATCGCGGATCGACATCAGCACCTGCTCGGGATCGTACTTCGGATGAATGATTTGCAGCGCGCCGATCCGCACGCCCATCAGCATGCAGACCGTGAAGGCGTAAATGTGGAAATAGGGGATGACGACCAGGTACCGCTCGGTGCGTCCGAGGACGTGCGCGGGGTTGGTCCACGCTTCGGTCTGGATGACGTTGGCGAAGATGTTTCCGTGGGTCAGCATCGCGCCTTTGGGAGTGCCTGTGGTGCCGCCGGTGTACTGGAGGACGGCGAGGTCGTCGGGGCTGATGTCGACACGGGGCGGCGCCGGGAACGGAGCGGGGACGGACTGGAGACGGAGGTGGGACGCAGCCGGGACGGAGGCGAGAAGGTCGGCCAGGGGCACCGTGCCATCGACGCGCGGCGCCGGCCCGGCGGGCGACGTGTACTCCGCCAGCGACGTCACGATGACGTGCTCGATCGCGGTCTGATCGCGAATGCCCGCGATGAGCGGCGCGAGCGCGTCGAGCGTCAGCAGAATCCGAACGCCGGAGTCGCCCGTGACGATCAGCACCTCGCGGGCCGTGTAGCTGGGGTTGATGTTGACGACCACGGCGCCGAGCCGGAGGATCGCGAACGCCGCGAGGATGTACTGCGGGCAGTTCGGCAACATGATGCCGACGCGATCGCCCTTCCCGATGCCCAGGCCCGCGAGCGCCGCGGCCAGCGCGTCCGAGCGCTCCTTCAGTTCGAGGAAGGTCAGCTGCGCGCCGAAGAACGACGTGGCGGGACGATCGGGGATATCGATGGCCGTCGCCGCCAGAATGTCCGACAGCGGCCGGCCTGGGTACGACATGTGCGGACGCACCCAATAGTCATAGTGCTTCAGCCACGGACGCTCGCCGGAGACGGGGTGCGCGCTCACGCGATTGTGCGTCCGCCATCGACGACGATCGTCTGGCCCGTGATGTAGTTGGAGGCGTCGGCCGCGAGAAACACGGCGACACCCTTGAGCTCGCCTTCGGCGCCTACGCGCGGAATCGGGCTCGTTGCCTTGATGGCCGGCTCACTCATCTCGATGGCGCCGTCGGCGAGACGCGAATGGAAGAAGCCGGGCGCGATCGCATTGACGCGGATGCCCTTGCGGCCCCACGACGCCGCGAGCTCGCGCGTGAGCCCCATCAGCCCCGCCTTGGTCGCCGCGTACGGCGCGTAGTGCGGACCGTGCACCGATGCGTGCAGGCCGGCGATCGACGCGACGTTGATGATGCGGCCCCATTCGCGCGTCAGCATGTCGCGCGCCGCGGCCTGCGAGAACAGAAACGCGCCGGTCAGGTTGATGTCCACGACCTTCTGCCATTTCTCGAGCGGCATCGTTTCGGGCTCGGCCGCCCAGGTCACGCCGGCGTTGTTGATCAGGATGTCGACCTTGCCGAGGGTCGCAATCGTCTTGTCGACGACGGCCTGCACGTCCGCTGCCTTCGAGACGTCGCAGAGCATTCCCTCGACGTGGAATCCTTTGCCGCGCATGTCGGCGACGGTCGGCGCCAGCCATTCCTGCCGGCGGGCGCAGAGCATGAGCGACGCGCCCGCTTCCGCGAGTCCTTCCGCCATTTCCTGTCCGAGGCCGCGGGATCCACCGGTAACGATCGCGACGCGACCCGTCAGAGAGAATAATTCGTTGATGGTTGGCACGTTGTCAGGCTTATACTTCCCAGCCGTTGCGCTGTCAACGGCCGCACAGCGCAGACTTACCACAATGGACACGAAGGGCACAAAGGAACATTCCTTCGTGGTGACAACCTGAAAGGGAATCCATGACCCAAACAGAGACGCCAATCGCTGGCGGCCAGTTCCTCACGACACCTGCGCGCGCCGACGAGGTGTTCGTGCGCGAGGATCTGACCGAAGAGCAGCGGCTCTTCGGCCGGACCGCCGCCGAATTCATGCAGAAAGAAGTGCTGCCGGTCGTCGACCGCCTGTACAAACACGACTGGGAGCTGACGCGGCAGCTGCTGAAGAAGGCGAGCGAGCTCGATCTGCTGCGCCTCGAGATTCCGCCGGCGTACGGCGGCCTCGGTCTCGATCTGATCAGCGCCTCGTATGTCGGCGAACAGATCGCGATGAATCCATCGTTCGGCGGGTCGCTCGGCGCCCACACGTCGATCGGCACGCTGCCGCTGGTGTACTTCGGCACCGACGAACAGAAGGCGCGCTATCTCCCGCGGCTGGCGAGCGGCGAGCTGATCGGTGCGTACGCGCTCACGGAGCCGCAATCGGGCTCCGACGCGCTCGCGGCGCGCACCACGGCCACGCTTGCGCCCGACGGCCGCCATTACCTCCTGAACGGGCAGAAGATGTGGATCACGAACGGCGGCTTCGCCGATCTGTTCACCATCTTCGCGAAGGTCGACGGCGACAAGTTCACGGCGTTCCTCGTCGAGCGGTCGATGGGCGTCGTGAGCGGCCGCGACGAGATCAAGCTCGGTCTCGACGGATCGTCGACGACGGCGCTGATGCTGGACAACGTCAAGGTGCCCGTCGAGAACGTGCTCGGCACGATTGGACAGGGTCACAAGGTCGCGTTCAACATCCTGAACGTCGGCCGCGTGAAGCTCGGCGCGCGCAACATGTCCGGCGTGAAGCAGGCGCTCAACAACGCCGTCAAGTACGCCAAGGAGCGGCGCCAGTTCGGCAAGGCGATCGCCGAGTTCGGCCTCATCAAGCAGAAGCTCGCCGGCATGGCGATTCGCGCGTTCGTGGGCGACGCGATGTCGTACCGCGCGCTGGGCGATGTCGACCGCGCGCTCGACGCCGGCGACCGCGGCGACGGCGCGCGCGTCATGAAGACGATCGAGGGGTTCGCGGTCGAGTGCTCCATCAACAAGGTGTGGACGAGCGAGGCGCTGGCCTGGGCCGTCGACGAAGCGGTGCAGGTGTACGGAGGCAACGGCTACTCGCGCGAGTTCCCCGCGGAGCGCGCGTATCGCGACGCGCGCATCACGCGCATTTACGAGGGCACGAACGAGATCAATCGCATCCTCATCCCGACGCGGCTGTTGAAGCAGTCGCCCGAGCTCTTTACAGCCGAAGCGAGCCGACACGCGTTGTCGGATGTACCCTCAGGTTCCTCAACAGGGCCGCTGGCGTACGAACGCGCGTATCTTGGACAGGTCAAGCGCCTCGCCATCGGGCTGCTCGGGCACGCCGCCGTCGCCTACGGCGATCGCCTGAAGGACGCGCAGGAAGTGCAGGCGCAAATTGCCGACATCACGATCGAGGCGTACGCGGTTGAGAGCGGCATCGCGCGGGCGGAAAAACTCGCCGGGCGCGGTGACAGCCGCGCAGCGGTCGCCGCCGACATCGCTCGCGTGTACACGAGCGAAGCGTCCGATCGGGTCGCCGTGGCAGGCAAACAGGTGGCGGCGGCTTTAGGCGCGGCGGGGGTCGATGCCTCGCTCGCCGGCACCGTTCATCGCGTCGCGACCCATTCGCCCGTCGATGCAATCGCGGCGCGACGGCGAATCGCAGACGCCGTTATCGAGGCGGGGCGATACACGCTATAGACGTTCGACGTTCGTGGTTCGACGTTCGACGTTCGTGGTTCGACGTTCGACGTTCGTGCCAAACTGCGCTCGACGGACGCCGCACGCCGCACGACGAACGACGACCTGAACGACGCACCACGAACAACCAACGACGGACGGATATTGAGGGTCAAGAATGAGTTCGAGCGCGTTTGCGCTTCTGGTCCTGTTCGCCATCAACCTGATGAACTTCTTCGACCGCCAGATCATCGGCGGTGTCGGCGAAGGCATTCGTCGTGAATGGGGGCTGAGCGACACGGCGCTCGGTCTGCTGGGCACGGTGTTCACGTTGTTGTACGCGGTGTTCGGCCTGCCGCTCGGGCGCCTGTCGGACAGCACGGCGCGCAAGTGGATTCTGGCCGGAGGCGTGTTCGTGTGGAGCCTGCTCACCGCGTTGTCCGGTGCCGCGCGCAGCTTTTCGCAGTTGATCGTGGCGCGTCTTGGCGTGGGGGTGGGCGAGGCGACCTGCTCGCCGGCATCGACGTCGCTCATCGGGGATCTGTTTCCGACCAGCCTGCGCGCTCGCGCCGTTGCCATCTGGATGCTCGGTCTGCCCCTCGGCCTCGGTCTCGCCAACGGCGCCGGCGGTTGGATTCTGCAGAACTGGGGATGGCGCAACGCGTTTTACGTGGCGGCCATTCCTGGCATCCTCTGCGCGGTCGCCGCGCTTCGCATTCACGAACCCGAGCGTGGCAAAAAGGAAGAACACGCAGTCGGCGCGCGCCGGCGCGCGGGCAATCCGTACCTCCTCGTGCTCTCGATTCCGACGATGCTGTGGATTATCGCGTCGGGAGCGCTGCACAACTTCAACATGTACGCGCTTGGATCGTTCGTCTCGCCGTTCCTCGTCCGCTTTCACCACATGACCTTTCGGGATGCCGGATGGGTTGCGGCCGGCCTCTACGGTTTTTCCGGCATCGTCGGCCTGGTGGGCGGCGGCGCGCTGGCGGATCGTCTGTATCGGCGGCGGGTGGACGGACGCCTGATCGTGGGCTGCGGCTCGATCGTCATCTGCGCGCCGTTCATGTTTCTCGCCTTGATGCGTCCCCGTGGCGACGTGCTCTGGTTCGCGCTGCTGATGGGCACAGGCTGCGGCGTGATGTACGCGTACTACTCGACGGTGTATTCGACGATCCACGACGTTGTCGAACCGTCGCTCCGCGGCACCGCGATGGCGTTGTACTTTTGCGCGATGTACCTGCTCGGCGCGTCGCTCGGTCCGGTGGGCACCGGTCTGGCAAGCGATTACTTCACGTTCCAGGCTGCGAGCGCGGCGGGAGCCGTCCAGCCGCTGCCGTTCGACACGCTCATGCTCGCCGAGGTTCGAAGTCTGGTCGGCGAGGCGAAGGGATTCGATCTCCGCGCGCTCGAGCCGTTCCGTGCCGAGGGCCTGCATACGGCGATGTATATCGTTCCGACGCTCGCCTCTGTTCTTGCCGTCGTGTTGTTCGCGGCGTCGCGAACGGTCAAGAAGGACGTGGCAAGGCTTCAGGCGTGGATGCGGGCCGAGGACGCGGCCGCGAAAGCCTCATAGCTGTTCGAAGCCCTTGGTACTTGTCATTGGTTCTTAATCCGTCCCGGTCCGTCGTCCTTGGTGCGGACCACGGACAATGGACGAAGGACGGACGAGGGACTGAGGACGGACGAAGTACCAAGACCCAAGGACCGAGGACGATGCAGATCGCGGACCGGGTCATCATCGTGACCGGCGGCGGGAACGGCATCGGTCGTGCCCTGTGCCGTCGCTTCGCGGCTGAAGGCGCGCACGCGATCGTCGTCGCCGACTTAAACGCCGCCGCAGCGCGCCACGTGGCGGACGAGATCGGCGGCACGGCGGTCGAAGCAGACGTCTCGCGCGAAACCGACGTGGCGCGTGTCGTCGCGCTGGCGACCGAACAGCACGGCCGCATCGACCTGTTCTGCTCGAACGCCGGCATCGCGGTCAACGGCGGCGAGAACACGGCCGACGCCGAGTGGCAGCGCTGCTGGGACGTCAACGTCATGGCGCACGTCTACGGCGCTCGCGCTGTCCTCCCGGGCATGCTGGAGCGCGGCGAAGGGTATCTACTGCAGACTGTTTCAGCCGCGGGCCTTCTCACGCATCCACAGTCCGCCACGTATGCGGTGACGAAACATGCGTCGCTTGCATTCGCCGAATGGCTCTCGATCGCGTACGGAGATCGTGGCATCAAGGTGTCGGCGCTGTGCCCGCAGGGCGTCAAGACCGACATGCTGCGCCGCGCCGAGGTCGAGGGCCGAACCTTTCTCATGGACACTGCCCTCGAGCCGGAAGACGTGGCCGGCGAAGTCGTCAAGGGACTGGCCGACGAGCGGTTTCTCATCCTGCCGCATCCAGAGGTCGCCGAGTATTTCCGCAGGAAAGCCACCGATTACGACCGGTGGCTCAAAGGCATGCGCCGGCTCAAGACGAGCATTTCGTAGGGGGCGACCTGCGTGTCGGCCCGAGGCGGACACATGGGTCCGCCCCTACTCTGTGCGGAGAGCGTCGAGCGGAGACACACGCATGCCGCGGCGCGCGGGCAGATAGGTCGCCAGCGCCGCGGTGGCGACTAGCGCGAGCGGCGCGAGTGTCAGCACCAGCGGATCGAACGCGCTCACCTCGAAGATCGCCACGCTGAGCAGCCGACCGAGAATGACCGCCAGCGGAAAGCCGATTGCGACGCCGACCAGCGTCATGCGCGCGCCGTCGCGCAGCAGCATCCAGACGATATCGTGCGGGCTGGCGCCGAGCGCGAGGCGGACCCCGATCTCGCGTGTGCGCTGCGAGACGACGTAGGACTTCACCCCGTAGACGCCGATGGCCGCCAGCAGCAGCGCGAGGGCGCCGAGCCCGCTGAGCGTCCGGCCGGCCGCGCGAATCACCCACAACAACAGCCCGCGATCGTGGAAGTCGCGCATCGTCCGCAGCTCGACGACCGGCAGCCGATCGTCGACCGCACGCAGCTCGCGGCGGATCGCGTTGAGCATCTCACCGTCGATGGCGGCGGCGACATGCACATGCAGGTGCATGGTGCCGCGATAGTGCGTCCCCTGGCGGCACATATAGATGCGCGGCCGGCGCGCGTTCGAACAGCTCGTCGCGGATGCCGGGCGCGACGCCGACGATGGTCATCGGTTCATTCTCGTCGGTGGGTGCGTCGCTTCCGCGGCGCGGAATCATCACCTGCTGGCCGAGCGGATCGGCGTTCCCGAACAGCAGGCGGACCAGCGGCTCGTCGATGATGGCGACGTGGGCGCCGTCGTCGCGGCCTCCTCGGCGCTGGTGAAGTCGCGGCCCCGAAGGATGGGCAAGCCGACGGCCTTGAAGTAGTCGGCCGTGACCATGGTGTAGGTGGGCGTCCGGCGCAGCTCGTACTTTTCGCCCGGGCGAATCACCGCACGCTCCTCGTGGAAGTCGCCGAACGGCACCTGCGAGTTCGCGCCAACCGCCGCGACTCCCGGCATGCGCCGCAGCCGCTCGAGCGCCGCGAGCACGCGCTCGCGTCCCTGCACCCCGTCGTAGCCGGCGAGGCTCGGATCGATCGACGCGAGCAGCAGGCCGTCGTAGCGGTAGCCGGGATCGGTCGCGGCCGCGCGCAGCGCGCCTCGCGCGAACAGACCGCCGGCCGTCATCAGCATCAGCGACACGGCGATCTGACAGACCACCAGCCACGCGCGAGTGCCAAAGCGGCGTCCCGCGCCTCGCGACGCGCCGAGATCCTTCAGATCGTCGACCAGATCGGGCCGCGTCAGCTTCAGGGCCGGAGCGAGCCCGAACGCGAGCGCGCTCAACACGGCAAACGCCGTCGTGGCGAGCACGATGTTGAGGTCCGGGCGCGAGTCGAGCTGCACGGGCATCGGCATGATGGGCAGGAGCGAGGCGATGAACAGCTTCGTCGTCCACGAGCCAAGCATCAACCCGGCGCCGGCGCCGGTCAGCGCGAGGACGAGGCTCTCGGTGAGCAACTGTCGCACGATGCGCCGGCGGCCACCGCCGAGCGCGAGGCGAATCGCAATCTCCTTCTTGCGCGCGATGCCGCGCGCAAGAAGCATGTTCGCGATATTCAGACACGCGATGAGCAGGACGCCGCCCGACAGCGGCATCAGCACGGCGGAGAGCAGCGCCGGCCCGGTGTCGGTCGACGGCGTTGAGCTGATGTTGATGCGCGACATGGCATGCACGGTGAGCAGCTGGTGCCTGTTCTCGGCGGGATAGCTCCTTTCGAGATCCGCCGACAACAGCGCGAGTCTCGCGTTGGCTTGCTCCATCGTCACGCCCGGTTTCAACCGGCCCGAAACCATCAACGACAGGTTCGACCGATCGTTCAGACCGCGACCATTGTTCTTGAAGACGTCGTTGACGACGGAATCGAACACGCCGAGCGGCAGATAGAGCTCGGCCGCCATGATCGCCGTCGTGCCCGTGAATCCTTTGGGGGCGACGCCGACGATCGTGAAGTCCCGCGCGTTGACGCGCATCGTGCGTCCGATGAACGCCGGATCGAACCCGGTCTCCTGCCAGCTCGTGTAACTCGCGATGGCGACCGGAACGTCCGCGCCCGGGCGTTCCTCCTCCGCCGTGAACGTCCGTCCGGCGGCGAGGGTCACGCCGATCGCGCTGAAGAAGTTCCCGGAGACCACCTCCACGAACGTCCGGCGCATCACGTCGCCCGCCGGACGTCCGGCCATCGCGAACGTATAGGCGATGAGGCTTTCGAACACGTCGCTGCGATCACGGACGTCGGCGTAGTTCGGATACGAGAAAATGCGGAACGAATTGGGCTCGTTCGGGTCGTGGCTGTAGACGCCGACCAGTTCCGCCGCCCGTCCCGACAGCGGCCGGAACAGCAGCGCGTTGACGAGCGTAAACATGGCGCTGTTGGCGCCGATGCCGAGCGCCAGGACGACGACAACAATGGCCGTGAAGCCGGGCGCGCGCCGCAGCACGCGAATGGCATAGCGGACGTCCTGCATGAGCGTGTCGAGGAACGGCATGCCGCGCTGCTCGCGATAGCGCTCGGCGATGTATGCGACGCTGCCGAAGTCGCGGCGCGCCGCCAGTTGCGCCTGCTCCTCGGACAGGCCGCGGCGCCGATGCTCGTCGGCGAGCAGGTCGAGATGCGCGCGCATCTCATCGTCGAGGTCGGTGTCCAGCCGCCGTGTGGCGAACAGCGACCGGAATCGGGACAGCCGCGTACGGAGGAGGTTCACGCTTCCTCCAGCAGCCGGCTGACCATCGACACCATCCGAGCCCACTGCTTCGCCTCGGCGGCGAGGTGCTTCTCCCCGGCCTTGGTGATTACGTAAAACTTCGCGCGGCGGTTGTTTTCGCTGGTACCCCACGTGCTGCGAATCAGACCCTGCTGTTCGAGGCGGAGGAGCGCTGGGTAGATGGTGCCCTGGTTGAGCGAAAGGATGCCGCGCGCCATCTGCTCGATGCGCCGCGCCAGGCCGTAGCCGTGCAGCGGTCCCATCGTCTGGAGCGTTTTCAGCACCAGCAGGTCGAGAGTGCCGTAGGGAACTTCGGACGGCGATGACATGTTGAGAGTCTACAGGAGTTCCTGTTGAGAGGCAACAGAAAGGACGAACGTCGAGGCCCCTCGGTCCGTAACCCCAGGCAAGTCGTTGCGAATTCTGATCCCTTGACGGCACCGGCCGCCAGAGCGCAACATCTCGCGACACCCCATTCCGTTCACTTTGTGAGGAGCGCTCATGCTCACGAACCTGCCGCGTGCGACTCGGATGCGGTTACCCATTTCGATCATGTATCGGCGAGCCGGAGAAGATACGTGGTTTGAGAGTACCGTCGTGAACCTGAGTGAATCGGGTGCGCTGTTTGGTCCGACCGAGCTACAGCCGGGCGCGCATGTCGAGGTGATTTTCTCGCCACCAATCCGGGTCGGCTCGATGCCAACGGGCAGACAGGTCTGCGTGGCCGAGGTGGTGCGGGCGACCGAGGCAGGCGTAGCGGCCGTCCGCTTTCAAGAGTGCCGCTTCCTACTGGAATCGTAGGTTCACTTCACTCGCAACTCCCACGCCTTCGCGCATTCGGCGGCGACGGTCAGGTATCGCTTCACCGCGTCGGCGCCGATCACGTACGGGTTCGGATCGCCGGCCTTCCGTGCTTTCAGCGCCGGGAGCTTCCGGGGCGATCCGTCATAGGTGGTGTGGTTCGAGATGATCGCGTCGGCGCCAGCTTTGGCGACGATGTCGCCGAAGCGCTCCGCGGATGCGGCGTAGATCCGGAAATTCTCTGGCGTTCTCGGGAAGTTGAACGCGGTGCCGCCCCACTCGGCCACGAGATGTGACCGGCCGTTGTCCTTGACCGGGATCAAGTACGACAGCGTGCCGGGAGTATGTCCCGGTGTCAGGTACATCGTGATGGTGGTGTCGCCGAGCGCAAGCTTCTGGCCGTCGCTGGCGACCATATCGCGCGCGGGCCTCACGCCGCGGCTGCGATCGAGCAGGTCCCAGTCTGTCGCCGACAGCAGCACGTGCGCCTTGAAGCGATCCTGCAGGTACTTCGCACCCGCCGAATGGTCGCCGTGTCCATGGCTCACGACCACGTATTTGATGTGCGTCGGATCGAGTCCGACTTTCTTCAGACCTTCCGCGATTTCATCGTCCACCGAATAGTCGTACAGAGCATCGAGGACGATGATGCCGTCCGTCGTGTTGACTGCCCACGCGGAGACTTCGTTCATGCCGACGAAGTACAGGTTGTCGAAGACCTTCATCGGCTCGGCGTGCCATCGCTCGCGCGCCGGAGGTCCGGGAGGAGGCACGGGCTGATCGCCTCGGGGCGCGCCTGCCTGGCCGCGGCGCCCCGTGCCGGGTCCGCTCGGCGTCTCCGAACAGAGCGATGTGAAGAGCCCGATGTGGTCCTGACCGGCCGCGGCCTTCGCCTTCGCGATGTGCGCGTCGATGTCGGTGGTCTGCGCGTGCAGGCCGATCACCGCGAATACGACGGCACAGGCAAACGTTGAAATCTGAACCGTAGATTTCATAGTGGTGTGGCAGTATAAGCGAGCGCCGACCTCTCCAATGCGAATTCACGCTGCGATTTTGTGGGAACAAGGACAGCCGCTGTCGGTCGAACCGGCCGAGCTCGACGCGCCGGGTCCGGGCGAGGTGCTGGTCGAGATCAAGGCGGCCGGTGTCTGTCACAGCGACCTGCATCCGGCGCGCGGCGACTGGCCGATGAAGACGCCGGTCGTGCTCGGGCACGAAGGCGCCGGCATCGTGCGCGAGGTCGGGCCTGGCGTGACGTCGGCGCGCCGCGACGATCACGTCGTCCTCTGCTGGGCGCCCGCGTGCGGCGTCTGTCCGCCGTGCCGGGAAGGCCGCGCGGTGTTGTGCGATCGGCTCGAGAAGGTGACCTATCGCAACAAGCTGCCGTCTGGCGCGGCACGGCTGCACGCCCGCGATCGCGATATCGCGCCGTTCCTCGGCACCGCGTGCTTCTCCGATCTTGTGGTCGTGCCCGCTGAAGGCGTCATTCCGGCGCCGCCCGACGTGCCGTTCGACGCGCTCGCCACCCTCGGGTGCGCGGTGTTGACGGGCGTCGGCGCAGTGACCAACGCTGGTCGTGTGCCGGCCGGCGCCCGCGTCGCCGTGATAGGCGCCGGCGGCGTCGGCCTGAACGTCGTGCAGGGCGCCGTCATCGCCGGCTGCGAACAGATCATCGCCGTCGACGTCCGGCCCGCGCCGCTCGTCCTGGCCAGGCAGTTCGGCGCCACCGACGCGATCGAGGCGGCGCCCGACGTGCCGGCCGCCGTTCGCGATCTCACCGCGGGACGCGGCGCCGATTACGTGTTCGACACCGTCGGGAGCCCGGCGACGTTGACGGCGGCAGTTGCCTCCGCCCGAAAAGGCGGCACCGTCGTTTTGACCGGGCTGTCGCGCGGCGACGCGCTGGCGGCGTTTCCGATGTTCCCGTTCGTCATGCAGGACAAGCGGCTCATCGGATCGGTATACGGATCCGGTCAGCCGATGCGCGACATTCCGAACCTGATCTCGCTCTTTCGCGACGGACGATTGAAGCTGCACGAGCTCGTCGCGCGCACGTACGCACTCGAGGGTGTCAACGACGCATTGAACGCGCTTGCCGCGAGCGACGGTGCGCGCGGCGTGATTCGCTGGTAAAAATGCAGCCACGAAGACACGACGAAGTACAAAGTACGAAGGAGGAACGGATGAAGCTTCGACTGTCGGTCGCGTTCGTCGCCGCATCGTTCTCGGCGTTTGTCGCGACTTCCACGCACACCGCGGCGCAGGCCGACCTGCCGTTCGCGAAGGCGGAAGCGGTCGGCATGTCGTCGAAGCGGCTCGAGCGCATCAACGCGTTCATCAAGGACTACGTCGACACGAATCAAATCGCGGGCGCGGTGACGCTCGTTGCGCGGAAAGGGAAGATCGTCCATTTCGAGTCGCAGGGCTGGCGCTACAAGGAAGAGAACCAGCCGATGGAGAAGGACGCGATCTTCTCGCTCGCATCGATGACCAAGCCGATCGTCTCCACGGCGCTGATGATGCTGTGGGAAGACGGCAGGTTCATGCTCGACGATCCGATCGCGAAATGGCTGCCGTCCTACGCCAACAAACAGGTGCTCGATCCGCTGACCGGCCGCCGCGTGCCGGCGAAGCCGGTGACGGTTCGACACATCCTCACCCACACGTCCGGTCTCTCGCTGACGGCCACAAACACGCCCACGCCGCTGACCGATGGCGGGGAAACTCAGGCGCAAACAGCGCCCGCGCCGCCCGCGCGACCCAAGACGCTGCTCGAAGCTGTCGAGCGCGCCGCCGGATCGCCGCTCGCCTTTCAGCCGGGCGAGCGCTGGCAATACGGATCGTCCACCGACTTTGTCGCGATCCTCGTCGAGAAGATGTCGGGCCTGTCGATCGATCAGTTCGTTCGCGAGCGGATCTTCCAGCCGCTCGGCATGCGCGACACCTTCTACAACGTGCCGCGCGAGAAGGTGAACAAGGTGGCCGCGCTGTATCGCCCCGACAAGGACGGGAAGATCGCGCTCCTCCGGAAGCCCGAGTATCACGAACCGACGACGTACTTTCCTGGTGTCGCGGGCCTGAACGCCACGGCGGCCGACTATTTTCGGTTCTCGCAGATGCTGCTGAACGGCGGCGAGTACAACGGCCAGCGGCTGCTCGGCCGCATGACCGTGAACATGATGATCACGAACCAGATCGGCGAGGGCAAGCCGGTCTACATCCGGGGCGACGGCTATGGCTTCGGCCTCGGCTTCGGTGTGCTCACCAATCCCGCGAAGGCACCTGATGCGCTCTCAATCGGCACCTTCACGTGGGGCGGGGCCAACGGCACGCTCTTCTGGATCGATCCGCAGGAGGATCTGATCGGCATCATGATGATCCAGATCAACCCGTACTCGCACTTCAACATTCGGCCGCTGTTCTCGGTCGCGGTCTCGCAGGCCATCACCGACAGCCTGGCCGATCAGAAGCCGCGAATCATGGGATATCAGACGCCGCGGTGAAGTCACTCAGGGAGCGCGCCGCCGTTGCGCTGCAGGCCATCACCGTCGTGCTCAATTGGCAGGCAGGAAAACAATAATGGCAGCAATCGATCACGCGATGACCACCACGGCGTTCACACTCGACGGGTATCAGATCGCGAAGACGCTGGGCGTCGTCCGCGGCGTCACCGTGCGATCGCGCTCGGTCTTCGGCACCATCGGCGCGTCACTGCAGACGCTGGTCGGGGGCGACATCACGCTGTTCACCGAGCTGTGTGAAAAGACGCGCGCCGATGCGTTCGCGCGGCTGCTGGAGCACGCCGAGGCCCTCGGCGCGAACGCGGTGGTCGGCATTCGATACGACGCGAACGAGGTGATGCAGGGTGTGACCGAAGTGCTGTGCTACGGCACGGCCGTGTGGGTCGCACCGGCGTAGGCGTTGGCCGTCACCGATTCTCACGATCTCCCGCGCGAGCTCGGGCTGTCCGATCTCGTGCTCACGCAAATCCTCTTCATCGTCGGCCTGCCGTGGGTGGGCGTCGCCGCGAAGCAGGGACCTGCGCACGTCGTCTACTGGCTGATCGCGATGGCGCTCTTCTACGTGCCCTCCGCGATCGTGGTCATCCACCTGAATCGGCGGATGCCGCTCGAGGGCGGGTTGTATCAGTGGGCCAAGCTGGGCTTCAACGAGCTGGTCGGCTTTCTCGTTGCCTGGAACCTGTGGCTGTTCGCCATCCTCAACACGTCGGAGACCGGAATCCAGGCGACGCAGTACCTGGCGTACATCGTCGGGCCTCGTGGCGAATGGCTCACGAGCAGCATGTGGTTCGTCGCTCTGGTCAGCGCGGCGATCTTCGCCGCCCTCGTGTGGCTTGCCATCCGCGGGCTCGCGGTGGGGAAGTGGGTGCACAAGGCTGGCGGTGCGATGATGCTCGCGACGTTCGCGGCACTCCTCGTTGTGCCATGGCTGAACGTCGCGCACGGGTCGCTGCACGCGTTTCATCCGCTTGCCACGGCGGCGCCGGTCGCCTCGCTCATGAGCCTGAATCTTCTCGGGAAGATGGGGTTCGGCGCGCTCGGCGGGTTCGAGTACGTGGCGATTCACGCCGGCGAGTGTCGCAATCCGGTACGCACCATCGGACGGTCGGTCATCGTGGCGGCGCCGGCGATCGCGATGATGTTCATCCTCGGCACCAGCTCGGTCCTCGCGCTCGTGCCGTTCGATCAGATCGACCTGATCGCGCCGATCCCACAGGTGTTGAGCGCCGGCTTTCGGCCGCTCGGGGCCGCGGCGGCCATTGCGCCGATGACGATCCTCGTGCTGCTGTGCGTGCGCGTCGCGCAGGCGAGTGTCATGTTTACCGGGAATACGCGAATGCCGATGGTGGCCGGCTGGGACGGACTGCTGCCCGAATGGTTCACGCGGATGCACCCGCGGTTCCGCACGCCGGTGAATTCGATCGTCTTCGTGGGGCTTGCGACGTTCGCGTTCAGCGTGGCCGGGTTGATCGGCGTCGGCAAGCAGGAAGCGTTTCAGCTGCTCTGGAACGCGTCGTCGACCTTTTACGCGCTGACGTATCTCGTCATGTTCGCCATTCCGCTCGCAGGCCTGAAAGGTGCGGAACCGCCGTCTCTCGGCGTGCGGCTTGCCGCACTCTCGGGGTTCCTAATGACGATGCTGTTCGTGGTGGTCTCCATTGTGCCGATCGTGGAGGTGAACAGCCGGCTCGTGTTCGCGCTCAAGCTCACGTCGCTCATCGTCGTGACGAACGCGATTGGCTTCGCGATCTTTCGACGATCACGGCAGCCCTGAAGGGCCCTTCAGGCCTGCAAGAACGCCAGCAATTCCGCGAGCGTCTCGTCTGGAACTTCTTCGGGCAGGAAATGCCCGGCGGGCAGCGCCTTCCCGCGCACGTCGGTCGCATGCTCCCGCCAGATCTTCATCGGGTCGTACAGGCGTCCGACGACGCCGCGCTCGCCCCAGAGCACGAGCAGCGGGCACGCGACTTTGCGATCGCGCGTCTCGTCGGAATGCGTGATGTCGATCGTCGCGCCGGCGCGATAGTCCTCGCACGTGGCGTGGATCGTGGCCGGATCGCGGAAGCACCGCAGGTATTCAGCAAACGCTTCCGGAGCGACGCCTCCCGAGCCGAGCCCGGCGGCGGGCCGCAGGAACCTCGATCGCAGGTAGAACTCCGCGTTGTTGCCGATCAACGTTTCTGGAAATGGCGCCGGCTGGATGAGAAAGAACCAGTGGAAGTACTGCGTGGCGAACTCCCGCGTGACCATCGAGTACGGGAGCGGGACGATGTCGAGCACCGCCGCGCGCGAGATCGCGTCCGGGTGTTCGACCGCCATCCGCCACGCCACGCGCGCGCCGCGATCGTGGCCGACGACGGCGAAGCGCGGGAACCCGAGCGTCCGCATCACCTCGATCTGGTCGAGTGCCATCGCGCGCTTCGAGTAGTTCGCGTGGTTCTCGCCGTCCGGCGGTTTGCTGCTGTCGCCGTAGCCGCGAAGATCCGTCATCACGACGGTAAAGCGCTCGGCGAGCCGCGGGGCGACCGTGTGCCACTCGACGTGCGTCTGGGGGTAGCCATGAATCAGCAGCAGTGGCGGACCGCTGCCGCCGCGAAGCACATTGATCGTTGCGCCGGAGGTCCGAATCCTGCGCGTCTCGAATCCGCGAAACAAACCGCTCGCCGGCTGCTGCGCCTGCGCGGTCGCACCGCGCGGGTTCCCGGCGGCGCCCGCTCCGGCAGCGAGCGTGGCCTTCAGGAGATCGCGCCGGTTCATCATGGCTCTTTCGAAATCTGAAACTCCCGCCTTCGCTCGCGGTGCTTGCTGGCGAGCTTCGGCGGGGCTCGCCGAAGCGCCTTCGGCGCGGAGGCGGCTGAACTCTGAACTCTGAAATCCTACCGCAGGCCCGTCGTGCTTCTTGGTGGTGCGGGCGGTGTGGCGGCGGCGCACGTGAAATTGGCCGCCTCGTCGATGCTGCCCGTGCCTTTGTAGCGCGCAACCTGTGGGTAGAGGCACAACGGACGCGTGCGATCCACTTTCCCGTTCGCCGTGCGCGACGCCAGCACCCTGTCGGGCGCAACGCCCTTCTCCACCCACTGTTCGAGCGCGGTGAGCATGTCGAATTGGTTCGGGCCCGGCCCGCCGCTGCAGTGGCCCATCCCGGGCGCGAGAAAGAAGCGGTAGAAGTCCCGCGTCTTCTCGATGCCGCTCATCGTTTTCGCGACCGCATCGTAATAGGCGACCGTGTCTTGTGGCGGCACGGCCGGATCGGCCCAGCCCGTGTACATGAGCAGCTTGCCGCCGCGCTTTTTGAACGGCGTCAAATCGCGCTCCACCGCACTCATGAACGGCAGTTTCTGCTCGGCATACGCGAGATCGCGATCCCAGTCAATCGTCCGGTAGTCCCAATTCGGATCGTGGAACAGGAAGTACTTGAAGAAGCCGACGCGCATCGGCTCCTGCGGATCGAGCACGTATTGCCGCCAGCTCTGGATGGCGCTCTCGCCGAATCCTTCGCTGCCGCGCGCCCAGCCCGTGAAGATTGGTTCGCCGCTCCGCGGGCTCTTCACACCGTCGTAGATCTTCTTCACCGCCTCGACCTGCGGCGGCGTCAAACACGCGGCGTCGTCTTTTGGTGCCTGCCCTGCGCCTGTCGAAGGGCAGAGCAGCTTCGCGGGATCGTAATGGCACCGCCGTGGGTCGTCGATGATGCCGTCCTTGAGGCCGTCGATTCCGTCGCACGCGTCGACGACAGCCTTCGTGATGAGCGCGAGCTTCGGCTGCGAGAGCAGCGGCTTGCCGTCGGCGCCGTGCGTCGCGATCCACGCATACAGGAATGCGAACGTCTGCCGGATGCGGTTGTGCGCCGGGTCTCCCGCGACGATGCCGTCGTAGTCCTCGGGAAACCGCTGCGCCTCGGAAAGCGCCTGGTGTCCTCCCGACGAGCAGCCGACGAAATAGGCGTGCTCGGCGAACCTGCCCTGCGCGTCGCGCACGATCAGCTTCGACGCTTCGGCCGTGACGTGAATGGCTCGATACGCCCAGTCGATCACCTTTTCCGGATGGCCTTGACCGAATTTCATGTCGTCGCCGGCGTGTCCCGTGTCGGTGCTGGCGACGGCATAGCCGCGCCGCAAGGCGGCGGCCATCGCGCCGTATCCAATCGACCCGGAGTAGCCGCCGTTGCCGACACCCTGAAATTTGGCGTTCCACACGTCAGCGGGGGGAATCCAGACTTCGAATCGAATGTCCGAGTCGCTCGTCGGCCGTGCCGTCGCCTCGACGCGGCAGAAAGCGGGCACCGTCATCACCGTCTGCGAACCCGGCGGCGTGAAGGCTCCCGCGGCGACCACGGTCGCCGATTTAATCGTGACGGTGGGGATCGTCAGCGCCGCGAGGCTCGTGCACGACGTGCCGTTCGCCGCCGAAAGGGTCGTCGTCTGGCTGGCGAGGGGCAGCGCGGCGATGGCAAGGCCGGCGACAAGGCGATGGATCATGAACAGCCTCCTGGGTGACGCGACCGCGGTTCCTCTTGCGCGGCACCTCCGTCCCTCCCGAGAGGGACGGAGGTGGCGGGAGGGACGGAGGTTGGATTATACGGTCAGGACGACTTTGCCTTTGACCTGGCGATTCGCCATCAGCGTCAGCGCGTCGGCGGCACGTTCCAGCGGGAACGTCCGCGACACGTGCGGCTTCAGCTTGCCCTCGGCGAACCAGCGGCCGAGCTGGCGCATGGCATCGGCAAAGCGCTCCGGCTCGCGGCGCGCGAAGTCGCCCCAGTAGACGCCGACGATCGAACAGCCCTTGAGGAGCGTCAGGTTCAGCGGGATTTTTGGGATCTCGCCTGCGGCAAAGCCGACGACGAGCAGGCGTCCGCGCCAGGCGATCGATCGGAGCGCGGGTTCCGTGTACGGACCGCCGACCGGGTCGTAGACCACATCCGCGCCTCGTCCGTCGGTGAGCGCCTTGATGCGATCGCGCAGATCTTCAGTTGCGTAGTTGATCGCCTCGTCTGCCCCGTGCTGCCGGCACACGGCCAGTTTGTCGTCGCTCGAGGCGCAGGCAATCACGCGGGCACCGAGCGCCTTCGCGATATCGATCGCGGCCAGCCCGACGCCGCCGGCGGCGCCGAGCACGAGGACGGTTTCGCCCAGCTTCAGTGCGGCGCGATCGCGCAAAGCGTGATCGGACGTGGCGTACGTCAAGCCAAACGCCGCCGCGCTCACGAAGTCCATGCCGTCGGGGATGGGCAGCACGCGCCGGGCGTCGGTCTTCACTTCCTCCGCGAACGCGCCGTAGCCGGTGATGGCCATGACGCGGTCTCCGGCTTTCACGCGGGTGACGCCATCGCCGACCTGTTTCACGACGCCGGCAAGCTCGCTGCCCGGCGAAAAGGGCAGTGGCGGCTTCACCTGGTATTTGTTCTGGATGATCAGGACGTCGGGAAAGTTCACGCCGGCGGCTTTGACCGCGACGACGAGCTCACCTGGTCCCGGCGTCGGCGACGCGACATCTTCGACAACGAGCGACTCAGGAGGCCCGTAGGCTTTGCAGAGAACAGCTCTCAAGGTTGTCCTACTCAATTTGGTTCGTGCTGTCGTGCATCCGTGGCTATCACGCCGGTTCTCCCGCGGTGACCGGAATGCATTGCCCCGAAATGTTCCGTGCGAGGTCACTGCACAGAAAGGCGGCCAGCGCGGAGATGTCGCCGGCTGTCGACATTCTCCGGAGCGGCGACCGCTCGACGAACGATTGACGCATCTGATCCACGTCGACGCCGCGCACGTCGGCCTGACTTTTGATCACGCGGTCGATCCGATCACCCTCGACCGCGCCCGGTGCGATCGCATTGACCGTGATGTTGTGCCGCCCCAGTTCCAGCGCGAGCCCGTACGTCATGCCGATCTGGCCCGCCTTCGCCGAGCAATAGCCGACGCGGTACGCGAGCCCGCTCCGGCCCGCCATCGACGCGATGTTGACGATGGCGCCGCGTCCGGCGGCGATCATGGCCGGCACGGCGAACCGCGAGCAGAGGTAGGCGCTCGTCAGGCACGAGTTGACGGTGTAGAACCAGTCGTCGATCGTGTAGTCCTGCACAGGCCTGGTGGGGCCCCCGTCGCCCGCGTTGTTGACGAGCGTGTCGATTCGGCCGAATGCCGTCACGCCCGCAGCGACGATCGCCTGGGCTCCCGCCTCGGTGCTCGCGTCGCCGACGACCGCGACCGCCTCGCCGCCGTCGGATCGAATCAGCGCCACGGTTTCATGGACCAAGGCGTCGGAGCGCGCCGCACACACGACCCTCGCGCCCTCGCGGGCGAACATCTGGCTCATGACACGGCCGATGCCTTTGCTGGCGCCGGTCACGATGGCAACACGATCGATCAGTAAACCCATAAATCTCCAACGACATCGTTCGTGGTTCGTCGTTCGACGTGCGTCGTTCGCGTTCGTCGTTCGTGGTTCGTCGTTCGGCGTGCCACCGAACGTCGAACGTCGAACGTCGAACGACAATTATCCGATTACCTGCTGTCGGCGTAGCCGGCCGATCTCTTCATCGGGCATTCCGAGCCGTGATTTCAACACCTCGTCTGTGTGTTCCCCGAGGAGCGGCGCCGGCGCGCGCACCGCGCCGGGCGTGTCCGACAGGCGCACCGGCGGTCCAACCATCCTGACCGCGCCGGCCACGGGATGATCGCATTCCACGAGCACGCCGCGCGCCTTCACTTGCGGATGCTCCACGACGTGGTCGATCGTGTTGATGGCGCCCATCGGGATGCCGGCCGGCAGCAGGATCGACTCCCATTCTTCGTATGTCTTCGTGAGGAACGCCGCCTGCAGCGCGGCGACCAGCGACGGTCGATTCGCATGACGTGCCGCATTGGTCACGTAGCGCGGATCGTCGACCATGTGCGCGATCCCGAGCAACGGGCAGAACGCGCGCCAGAGCTTGTCGCTGCCGATACCGATGGCGATGTCGCGCGTGCGCGTCTGAAACGTCTGGTACGGCAGCAGCGCCCCATAGGCGGTCCCCATCGGCTGCGGCACTACGCAATCCGCGAGATACGCGCCGACCATGCCGGATAGGATGCCCAGTTGTCCTTCGAGCATCGACACGTCGATGTACTGGCCTCGGCCTGTCTTGCTCCGCGCGTGCAGCGCCGTCACGACACCGAACGCCGCGTACAGGCCGGCGGTGATGTCCGCGATCGACACGCCGGCCCGGACGCCGCGGCCGCCGGCCTCGCCTGTCACGCTGATCAGGCCGCTCTCGGCCTGCACGACGAGGTCGAGCGCGGCGCGATCGCGGTACGGCCCGTCCTGGCCAAACCCCGAGATCGAGCAGTAGATGATGCGCGGCTGCCGCTCGCGCGCCCGCTCGTAGTCGATGCCGAGCCGGGCGACGCTGCCGACGCGCAGGTTCTCCAGCACCACATCGGCCCTGTCGAGCAGCCGGAGGAAGAGCGCTTTTCCCTCCGGATGCTTGAGATCGAGCGCAACGCTCTTCTTGTTGCGATTCAGGTTGACGAAATACGCGGCCTGATCGCCGTAGAACGGCGGACCCCAGGCCCGCGCGATCTCACCCTCGAGCGGCTCGATCTTGATCACCTCCGCGCCGTAGTCGCCGAGCAGCGTCGACGCGAATGGGCCGGCGAGGGCATGCGAGAGATCGAGGACCGTCACGTCGTCCAGCGCGAACATGCGATTGAGATTGTAGAATGGAATGATCGGCCGTCCCGCGGACTTGGGACGAAGGACCAAGGACGGACTAAGGACCAGGGACGGACTAAGGACCAGGGACGGACCAAGAACCATGCACAAAGGACCAAGGACCAGCAATGTCTGATGCCGTCATCGTGTCCACCGCGCGCACGCCACTCTGTAAGAGCTGGCGCGGCGCGCTCAATATGACCCATGGCGCGACGATGGGCGGCCACGCCCTTCGCCACGCCATCGATCGCGCACAGCTCGACCCCGGAGAGATCGAGGATGTGCTCGTCGGCTGCGCGAATCCGGAAGGCGCGACCGGCCGGAACATCGCGCGACAGATCGCGATTCGCGCCGGCTGTCCGGTGACCACGTCAGGGATGACCGTGAACCGGTTCTGTTCGTCCGGACTCCAGACGATCGCGATCGCATCGCAGCGCGTCATGACCGGAGAGGGCGAAATCTTCGCTGCGGGCGGCGTCGAATCGATCTCGTGCGTGCAGAACGAGATGAACAAGCACATGCTCAACGACGCGTGGATTCTCGAGCACAAGCCCGAGCTCTACTGGCCGATGCTGCAGACGGCTGAATACGTCTCGAAGAAATACGGCATCCCGCGCGAGCTGCAGGATCAGTACGGCGTCCGCAGTCAGCAACGCGCCGCGGCCGCGCGCGACGCCGGACGGTTCGCCGACGAAATCGTGCCGATGACCACGACAATGAAAGTCGTCGACAAGGCGACCGGTGCGGAATCGACGAAAGACGTGACGGTCTCCCAGGACGAAGGCATCCGCGCGGACACCACCTATGAGGGCGTCGCGAAGATCAAGCCGGCCATCGAAGGCGGCGTCATTGCCGCCGGCAATGCGAGCCAGTTCTCGGATGGTTCGAGCATCTGCATCGTCATGAGCGACCAGGCTGCCGCGCGAAAAGGCCTCAAGCCGCTCGGGGTGTTCCGCGGCTTTGCGGCCGCCGGCTGCGAGCCGAACGAGATGGGGATCGGTCCGGTTTTCGCGGTGCCAAAGCTTCTGAAGCAAACCGGCACCAAAGTCGAAGATATCGACCTCTGGGAGCTCAACGAAGCGTTTGCCGTGCAGGTGATCTACTGCCGCGACCGCCTCGGCATTCCCGACGACCGGCTCAACGTGAACGGCGGCGCCATCGCGGTCGGCCATCCGTATGGGATGAGCGGCAGCCGGCTCGTCGGCCACGCGCTCATCGAAGGCAAGCGCCGAGGCGCGAAGAAAGTCGTGGTGACGATGTGCGTCGGCGGCGGGATGGGGGCTGCGGGACTGTTCGACATCGTGTAGTGCACGGTGCACGACGTTATTTGACCACCGTCAACGTCACGTCCACCTTCACGATCTCGCCGTTCACCTTGTCGGTTGCTGTGGTGAATTGTGCGGTGCCGCCGTCCTTGAGGATCATTGCATCGCTCGCACGGAACGAGCGGAATGACGGACTTCCTTTCGACGCGCCGGCTGTGTCCTTGTCATCGGGATAGATCGACGAGTCGTCGATGCCAATCTCCACTCTGAACCGGCCGTCGTCCAACGCCCAGACTTGGCAATCGATGTTGGTGCCGACGTCCTGGTACTGAATGGGGCCGGCCGTGGGCAGGTCTTTGATCGGCTTGCCGTCGATGGACGGTGGGGCCATCATCACCACAGGGACCTTCGTGCCCATCCTGAGATTGGAGCGGCCAATGAAAGTCGGGCCCTGGAGAGTACGGTCCGGGCCACCGCCGCCGGTGACGGACAACGCGTACGGCAGGCTGCTGATTTTCTTCTCGCCTTGATAGCGCGAGATCACAACCTGGATCTTGAGCGGCGTGACTGCGGCGGGTGATTTGGTCGGCGGCTGTGCCTCCGGCTTGGCCTGCGCGCGCCCGTCTACGGTCGAAGCCAGCGCGACGGCGAACACGAGGGCGACGGTCGAGAGATGTTTCGTCACTGACGTACTCCTTCTGCGCCCTCAACGGGCGCGAGCGGTTCAATGCTGAGTGGAGCGATGATCAAGTCGGTGATCGGCGGCAGCTCCATGGCTGTCGGCGTGGTTGCGTTCAGTACGGGCGACAAGTCAAGGCGTCCGTCGCGGACGCCCTTAATGAGGCGCTGCAGCGCCGCCGCCTCGCGCGCGTCGATGAGGATTTTGGGTTCGCTCGTTTGGAAGGCGAAGGCTGTGGTCGAGCGCGAGGCGCCCTGTTGACGCGCGACGGCTTTATTGGCTCTCTGCAGCGCAACGGCTTCAGGCGAGCGAACCGTCGAAGGATCAGACACCGCCGATGGTTGGGGAGCGACCGGTGCTGGCGGCGCGACTTGCACCATCATTGGTGCCGGCGCGACCGTGCGTTCGGGCCAGGCCACAACGAGTGCGAACACGATGGCTGCCACGGCGGCGCCGGCGAACGCCCACGACAGGTGCCATACCGGACGCGACGGCTCGATCGCAATGCTCGTCCGCACGCGGGCCACGAAGTCGGGCGACGGTCCGACCGCCAGCGCGCGCTCGATCTCGCGGTCAAGCGCCGAATCGGTCAGCGCTTCGTCTCGTCGATCGCTACGCATTGCAGCTGCTCCTTCAAATGCTGACGCGCCAGAAACAATCTCGACTTCACGGTGCCTTGCGGGATGTCGAGCAGCCGCGCGACCTGCCCGATGTCGTGTTCCTCGATGCCCGCGAGCACGACCACGACGCGGAGCTTCTCGGGCAGCGCGTCGATGGCCCGCCACAGCAGCGCCGCGCGTTCGCGCGCGAGAAGATCTTCCGCAGGGCTGAAGCCCTGCACCACGCCTGATGAGGGGGCGCTGCCGCCAGCTGAAATGTGGGGCAGCCCCTCAGCCCTCCGTTCGCGAGCATCCCGTCGCCGATCGCCGCGTTGGCGGTCGATTGCCAGGCGCCATGTCATCCGCACGAGCCAGGCGCGGAACCGATCGCGATCGCGGAGTTGATGGAAGTTCCGGTAGGCCTTGACGAACGTTTCCTGGGCGACGTCCTCCGCGTCCTGACGGTTTCTCAACACTCCGTAGGCGACGCGGAAGGCGAGCGTGGACGACTCCACCAGCCGCGCTTCGAATTCGCGCTCGAGGTCCTGATCCACGCTTATGAGTCCGCCGAAGAGCCGATCCGCAAGGTCATGCACTTCATTTGAGCATGACGCCGCCGGCCCAAACATGGTTCACCGACCTCGCGCAGGCGGTCACAGTATTCGGACCGATGCTCACCAACGCCGGCGTGAGCGAGGGCGTCCTGCGCCGGCCTCTCGTCGGCAACTCGCGCCGCTTCCTCGCCTTCAGGCCGAAAAATGGGTGAATTGGGCCTTGACCTAAAGAATCCGTAAGCGTAGCCTGCTCAGCACATTCGCGCATCGCTCAACGTCATTCGTTGCCGTCCGTCATCGGTTGACTTGTACGGTCTGTCCGGTTCGATGTGTCACAGGAGGAGCGGGTGATGAGCAGACGATTCGCATGTTCGTTGTTTGCGGCGCTGGCTTCCGTGGCGCTGCTTCCCGGCGTCGCGATCGCGCAAAGCGCGATCGGCGGCGTCGTCAAAGATACATCCGGCGCGGTGCTGCCGGGCGTGAACGTCGAAGCGGCGAGCGACGTCCTGATCGAGAAGAGCAAGACGGTCGTCACCGACGGATCCGGCCAGTACAAGATCATCGACCTGCGCCCTGGGACCTACATCCTCACCTTCACGCTGACCGGCTTTCAGACCATCAAGCGCGACAACGTCATCCTGCCGTCCGAATTCACCGCCACGATCAATGCCGACATGAAGGTCGGTGCCATCGAGGAGTCGGTTACGGTATCGGCGGCCTCGCCGATTGTCGACGTCACGACGGCCGTCCACACGCAAGTGCTGAACCGCGACGCGATCGACTCGATCCCGACGGGACGCACTATTCAGGGCGTGGGACAGCTCATCGTTGGGGTGAGCCTGAGCCTGCCGGACGTCGGAGGCTCCCGAGCCATGCAGCAGACCTACATGTCCACGCACGGCATGACGGCCGCCAACAACACCGTGATGGTCGACGGGATGATGATCAACGGCCTGCAGTCCGACGGGGCCGTCCAGACCTATACGAACGATGCGATGAGCCAGGAAGTGAGCTATCAGACGTCCGGCATCAATGCCGATACGCAGGCCGGTGGCGTGCGCTTGAACATGATTCCGCGGGAAGGCGGCAATCGGTTCGCTGGCGACTTCAAGGCCGCGTATCGACCCGGCGAATGGCAAGGCGACAACAACACGGCGCGCCATCGCGCGAAGGGGTTCCAGCAGGCCACGGCCATCGACAAGATTCAGGATTTCACCGTCGGCCAGGGCGGGCCGATCAGGAAAGACAAGCTGTGGTTCTTCGCGTCGGCCCGAGACATCCGGACGAACAACTTCATCGGCAACACGGTGACGGACGAGGGGACCCAGGGGATCGACGATCAGTTCATTCGGAGCGCACTGCTCCGGCTGACGTGGCAGATATCACCGCGCAACAAGTTCTCGGCGTACTGGGACGAGATCGACAAGTACCGTGGCCACGATATGCAGAGCCTGTACGACCCCGAGGAATCGGCCACCGTCTGGAATTCGCCCGCGTATCACACGACCTCGGCCAAGTGGACGTCAACGGTCACCAGCCGATTGTTGATTGAAGCCGGCTACTCGAACAACACGGAAGACTACACGAACGAGTACCGGCCGGGGATCAAGAAGGTGCGCTTCTCGCCCGAGTGGTACAAGACCGCCGGGCACGTCGAATCCGATCTCGGGAACCGGAAAACCGCGACGACCGGCGAGACCGGCCAAAATCCGCTGCGGTACGCCGTGCAGGCGTCAGCCTCGTACGTGACCGGCTCGCACAACGTAAAGGTCGGTCTGCAGCAGACCTGGGGCCATTTCACCCACTGGGTGGATGCCAATGCCGATCTCTACCAGCAGTACAAGAGTCCGGCCACCGCGCCCTTTACGGTGCCCGACACGGTCGTGATCCGGAACACGCCGCTCGATTACGGCGAGGCTCTGAATTCGGATCTCGGCATCTACGCCCAGGACTCGTGGACGATGAAGCGGCTGACGATCAACGCGGGCATCCGCTTCGAGCATCTCAACGCGAAAGTCCTGCCCGGCGAGTCTCCGGCGGGGCGGTTCGTGCCGGATCGGAAATTCACCGAAATCACCAACCTGCCGAACTGGAACAACTGGGCGCCGAGGTTCGCCGTCGTCTACGATCTGTTCGGGAACGCGAAGACGGCCCTCAAGTATTCGCTGAACAAGTACAACACGTCGCGCACGACGGGGATCGCGGCGGCCTACAACCCGCTCGGGTCGTCCACCATGACGCTGCCGTGGACCGACAAGAACAAGGACGACATCGCCCAGGGGACGTTGCGCTGCGACTTCGTCAACGATCCGACCTGCGAGATCAACTTCAACACGCTGCCGGCGAATTTCGGTACGCAGGCGACCAATACCTACGGCGGGTATCCGCGAAGCTGGAACCTCGAGAGCGGTCTCGAGGTGCAGCATGAGCTCCTGCCGCGGCTGTCGGTGACGGGGAGCTGGTTCCACGGCGCGTTCCACAATCTGACGACGTCGATCAATCGGGCCTGGCAATTCGATGGGAACCCGCTGGAGAATCCGAACTACACACCGCTCACCATCTACAACCCACTCAGTGGCGAGCCGATCACGGTGTACAGCCGGACGGCGGCCGCACAGACGCGAGCGACGGACAACCTGGACACCTACGATCCGAACCGGCAGCGCATCTACAATGCGTATGCGATCGAGTTCAGGGCGCGTCCCGGCCGCGGGGCGCAGGTCTTCGGCGGTCTCTCGATCGAGCGGCAAGTCGACGTCACCTGCACGTCGCCGGACAACCCGAACTCGCTGCGCTTCTGCGACCAGACAGGCGCGGGTCACTCGAACGCGACCGGCGCCGCGTTCACGGTTCCCTACAACAAGAACTTCAAGGTCGCCGGGTCGTACCCGCTTGGGTGGGGGGTCACGGTCAGCGGAGCATTCCAGAGTCAGACGGGCAACAACAGCAGCATGAACCTGGGGTCGCTGACGCGGGGGACCACGCGCTACCCGGCGACGTGCCCGGCGCCGTGTCCGGCGGGCGCGGTGATCCTCCCGTCGACGTTCAACCCCGCAACGCTGACCGTCGCGTTGGCGCCCGGCGCCACGGTGTTCACCGATCGAATCAACCAGCTCGACGTCAAGGCATCGAAGACCTTCAGGTTCGGGCGTGTCAGCATCTCGCCGAACATCGAGGCGTTCAACATCACCAACTCGGACGCCATCGTGAGCTATGTGTCGACGAACGTGCTCTCGTCCTCGTACCTGAAACCCAACAGCATTCTGCAGGGCCGCATTATCGGCGTGGGCACCAACGTCCGATGGTAGTCAGCCCTTTCTTTTTTGCACTGCGCGCTTCACCTGGAGCGCCATTGCGAGATTCCGCTGGGCGTCGGCGAAGTCGGGTTTGAGACCGAGCGCCAGCTGGAACTGCTCGATCGCGTCATCCAGCTTGCCTTGGGACCCAAGCGCGATGCCGAGGTTGTTGTGCGCCTCGACCGAGTTCGGCATCGTTTGCAGCGCAGCCCGGAATTCGGCCACCGCTTGTTGTGGACGTCCAGCCTCGAGCAGCGCGCTGCCGTAGTCGTAATGCATCGATCCCTCGTCGGGCGCCAGCTCGGTCGCCCGGCGAAAATGGTCGAGCGCTTCACCGCCGCGTCCGGCCGACAACAGCACGTCGCCCAGGTTCCGATGCGTCTTCGCCGAGCCCGGCTCGATCCGCAGCGCCGACTGAAACTCGGCCAGGGCCAGCGGCAGCTGTCCTTTCGCGGCAAGTGCGATGCCGAGATTGTTATGGACCTCCGCGGATCCCGGCACCGATCGCAGCGCGACCTGAAAATGTTCGATCGCGGCGTCCGATTGGCCTTGGTCGAGCAGCACGTTCGCGAGGTTGTAATGTGCGTCGGGATAATCGGGTTGGAGTTGCAGCGCGCGCTCGTAGGACGCGACCGCTTCGTCCAGCCGGCGCTCCGCGCGGAATGCGGTCCCGAGGTTGCTGTAGGCCGGTGCGTAGTCGGAACGAAGGGCGATGGCGCGTTCGTAGTGCACCTGGGCTTCGTCGTACCGCTTCTCGGCCTGCAGCGCGACGCCGAGGTTGTTTTCGGTGACGGCGCGCATGAAGCTGGCGGGCATCATGGGCCAGTTCGCGAAGACAGCGGCGAGGGCGATCGCCGCGACCGTCAGCGGACGTCGGGCCAACCTCCGTCCCTGCCAGGCACCTCCGTCCCTCCCAGGGGGGACGGAGGTGCCTAGCGACCTCCGTCCCTCCCGGGCACCTCCGTCCCTCTCACGAGGGACGGAGGTCGGGAACAGGGCCGCCACACCGGCCGCCGCGAACAGGATCAGCAGCGGCACCAGCGGATACCGGTAGCGCGCGAAGACGTAGAACAGCACGACGCTCGCGGCGTACGCGACGAGCATGGCGTGCAGGACACGAAGCCGCGAACGCATCGGCCACGTGACAATCACGCCGAACAGCGCGATCGGGACGAGGACACCGAAGTGGCCGATCGGTCCGAGCACTCTCAGCGGCGCCGACCATTCGGCGTGCGTCGCCTGATCCTCCGTGTCGACCATCTCGGCGCGATTCCACAACAGCGCGATCTTGCGCGCGAGCAGCTCGAGCCAGGCCCCAGGCTTCGACGTGATGAACTGCAGCGCGCGGTCGGTCCAGTAGCTCGACACTTCTGCCGGCGTCAGCTGCCGCCCGAGCGCCAGCTCGGCCAGCTCGGTGGCGTCCTGCCGTTCGTATTCGGGCGCGCCGCGCCCGTAGCGAAGCGACGCGTACGTGCCGTTCGCGCGCGCGCTGTTGCCGATATAGAAGTTCGGCCCGAACTGCGAGGTGGTGACGTAAAACCCGCCGCCCAAGAGGCTGTTGCGGATGGCAACTGGCGTCACCACGATCGCCACGCCGAGCAGGAACATCGCTGCCGCCTTTGCCGCCACCTCCGGGCCTTGGGCGCCGGAGCGCCCCTGATGCGAGGGCGCGAAGGCGGCCCAGGCGACGATGACGACGATGAAGACGAGCGCGTTTTCCCGGGTAAGGGTGAGCCCGCCCATCGCGAGTCCCAGAAAGAGCCAGTCCCACGACGACGTTGAACGCAGAAGTCGGTGAACCCGCAGAGCCTTGCGTTTCTCTGCGTGTTCTGCGGGTTCTGCGTTGATCGTTGTGACAATCCGCGCGATCAACCAGAGCGCGAGCGACACGAAGAACACATCGAGGACCGATTTCTGCAGCAGACCGTCGAAGAAAATCGCGGGCGCGTACAGGGCGAGGATCAAACCGGCGGCGATGCCCGCGCGTCGCGAAAACAGTCTCCACGCGGCGAGGGCGAGCAGCACGCACGACGCGGATCCAATCGCCGTCTGAACGACGCGGACGAGCAGCAGATGGTGCCCGGCAATCGCATAGATGATGCCGAGGAAGTACGGATAGAGCGGCGCCTGATAAAAGACGTCGCGCCCAATCCAGTCGCCGCCGGCGATTCGTCGCGCCCACTCGTCGTACCCGTGCGAGTCGCCCATCAGCACCGAGAAGAACGGTGCGGAGCGGATCTGCCACACGTGCGCCAGCCGAACGACGAGCGCCGCGACGAAGATGGCGGCTGCCGCCGGCGCGAAGCGATCGGTCTTCTGTGACAACGGCGGTATGCTAGCGCAGCATGGCGAGGATCGTTAAAGCTCTCCACCACAGAGGACACGGAGGATGCGGAGGGAAAAACCTGTTCATGTACAGGATTCTTCCTCGGTGTCCACCGTGTCCTCCGTGGTGGGGAGGTTCCATCGGGCGTGCTACGCTGCTCGTCACGCTGGTCCTGGCCGGGCCGTCAGCGGCAGCACAACCACGCCTCACATTCACCAAGGACATCGCGCCGATCGTCTGGGACCGCTGCGCGTCGTGCCACCGCCCCGGTGAGATCGGTCCCTTCAGCCTCGTCACGTACGATGATGTGAAGCGCCGCCTCACACAAATTGCCGACGCGACAAGCCGGCGGGTCATGCCGCCCTGGAAACCCGAGCCAGGGGCCGAGGACTTTCAGGATCAGCGCAGGCTGACGGACGTCGAGGTGCTGACGTTGCAGCGTTGGATTGCCGGCGGCGCGGTTGAAGGCGATCCGTCCGATCTTCCGCCGCGGCCATCGTGGAACGATGGCTGGCGCCTCGGTGTCCCTGATCTCATCGTCCGCATGCCCGAGGCGTATACCGTGCGAGCGGACGGCCCGGACGTGTTTCGAACGTTCGTGATTCCGATTCCGCTATCGACCGGGCGATACGTGCGCGCGCTCGAATTCCAGCCCGGCAACGCACGCGTCGTCCATCACGCCAACCTCGGCGTCGACCGCACGCAGGCCTCCCGGCAGCTCGATCTTCGCGACCCGGAGCCGGGATATGTCGGCAGCATGGGCGCCGACGCGCGGTATCCGGTAGGACAATTGCTCGGGTGGACGCCTGGCCAGGCGCCGCACGCGTCACCAGACGGGATGACGTGGCGTGTCGAGCCCGGCAGCGATCTGGTGGCGCAGCTGCATCTTCAACCGACGGGGAAGCCGGAACCGGTGCAGATCAGCGTTGGATTCTTCTTTACCGACATGCCTCCAGTACGAACGCCGGTCGGACTGCGCATGGGCAGCGAAACGATCGAGATTCCGGCCGGCGAACGCGATCACATGGTCGTCGATCGCTACGTGGTTCCGGTGGATGTCGATGTGATCGCCATCCAGCCCCATGCGCACAATCTGGCGCGTCGGATGGAAGCTACAGCGACTCTGCCCGACGGCACCACGCGCCGATTGATTGCGATCAACGATTGGGACTTCCGCTGGCAGGACGTATACCGCTACGCGAATCCGTTCCAGCTGCCAAAAGACACAGTCATCGCCATGCGGTTCACGTATGACAATTCGGCGGACAACATCCGCAATCCCCATCGTCCGCCTGCGCGAGTCGTGTGGGGCCAGAACACGACCGATGAAATGGGCGACTTGTGGCTGCAGCTCGCGACGCGGACCTCCGCGGACCATCACATCCTCGCGGCCGACGTTGGGCGGAAGGCGCACACGGAAGACGTGGCGGCGTACACCAAACTGCTGCGGCGCGATCCGGAGAACCCGCTGCGGCACGACGCGGTCGCGAACCTCTACCTGGAAGACGGCCACATCGACGAAGCGATCGACCACTACAAACACTCGCTGCGGCTCGAACCGCGGTCCGCGCAGACGCATTACAACCTCGGCGTCGCATTGTCGATGCGGAACCGGCGCGACGAGGCGCGCGTGCAGTTCGAGGAGGCGCTCCGCATCGATCCCGCGTACGCGCAGGCGCACAACAATCTCGGAGCGCTGTTGCACCTGCTCGGCCGGACCGACCTGGCGGTGGAGCATTACCGGCGGGCGGCCACGCTGCGCCCCGACAACGTCGAAGCGCACGCCAACCTCGGGCAGCTGCTGTCCGCGCAAGGGCGAGGGGCCGAGGCCGCCCGCGAGTTTCGCGCGGCGCTGAGTTTGAGGGCCGACACGGCGCTCGCCCTGTCCGGGCTCGCGTGGATCCGCGCGACTGCCGCCGACGCCGGGCTTCGCAATTCCGACGAAGCGGTCAGCCTCGCGGAGCGGGCCATCGAACAGACGGGTCGTCGGGACCTTGGCGCGCTCGACGCCCTCGGCGCGGCCTACGCCTCCGCCGGGCGATTCGCGGAAGCGGAAGCCGCCGTTCAGTCGGCCATGGACCTCGCGATAGCCGCAGGCCTGCCGGCAGTCGCGGCCCAGTTCGGCCAGCGGCGCGAGCTGTATCGCCAACGGCGGCCATATCGGACGCCGTAATCCAACTTTTCGTAACCCGGATCCCGTCCGGGCCCGAAACGAAAGTTCTCAATGGACTCTTATGGTGTCCCGCTGTAGGTTCTAGCCGATCGGATTCGCGTCGGCATTCTCGTGGACTGTGAGGAGGGACGGCATGAGGAACATACTGCTGTCGGTGTTCGCGCTGGCATGCCTGCTGGCGCTGCCGGCGACGGCGCGAGCGCAGAGCGCGTTCGCAGGGGTCGTGAAGGACACCACGGGCGCTGTGCTGCCGGGAGTGACGGTGGAAGCCGCCAGTCCAGCGCTGATCGAGAAAGTCCGCTCGGTGACGACCGACGCGAACGGCGTCTACAGAATTGAAAACCTGCGGCCCGGCATATACACCCTGACGTTCACGCTGCCTGGATTTTCCAACGTGAAGAAGGACGGCATCGAGCTGTCGTCGAACTTCACCGCCACCATCAACGCCGACTTGAAAGTTGGCGCCATGGAAGAAACGGTCACCGTTTCGGGCGAGTCGCCAATCGTCGACGTGCAAAGCAACACCAAGTCGCAGGTGTTGTCGCGCGAGGTGCTGGACGCCGTGCCCTCCGCCCACACCATTCAGTCGGTCGGACAGCTGGTCGTCGGCGTATCGCTGACCGCGCCGGACGTCGGTGGATCGCAGGCGATGCAGCAGACCTACTTCACCGTGCACGGTCTCGGCGCCGCGCAGACGTCGGTGATGATCGACGGGATGATCGTCAACGGTCTGCAGGGCGACGGCGCGATTCAGAGCTATCTGAACGAAGGCGCCAATCAGGAAATGGTGTACCAGACAGCCGGCGGCACGGTCGATTCGCCGACCGGCGGTGTGAAGATCAATCTCGTACCGAAGGAAGGCGGCAACCGGTTCAACGGGTCGCTGTTCGAGGGCTACGAAAGCAGCAGGCTCCAGTCGAACAACCTGTCGAGCGAGCTGGCCTCCAAAGGCGTCAAGACGGTCGACAAGATCGGCACTTACAGCGACACCGACTTGACGCAGGGCGGACCGGTCAAGAAGGACAAGCTGTGGTTCTTCGGGTCGCTTCGGCTCTTCACGGTCAACAAACCGATCTCGAACACCCTGGTGTCGGACGGTACGCCCGCGGGGATTGCGGCGTGTCAGGCGGCGCTGGCGGGACGAGGCGGCGCGCTGTGTCCGCAGGGCGTCGATCCCCAGCACCAGTACAGCTACCTCGGGCGTGTCACGTGGCAGATGACCCCGCGCAACAAGCTCTCCGCCTACTACGACCGCGTGCTCAAGAATCGCGGCGCGGCTATGGCGCCAGGCGACGATCAAACGACGTCCTCGGTGGTGTGGAATTCGCCGCTGTACACGACGAACAGCGTCAAGTGGACGTCAACGGTGAGCAGCAAGCTCCTGATCGAAGGCGGGTACTCGGGGAATATCGAGCGGTACAACAACATGTATCAGCCCGGCATCGCGAAACCGTACGGCTCGGCCGAGTGGCTGGCCAATGCGCGCCACGTCGACAGTGGCGCGGGCCTCACGTGGAAGGCGTCGGGCACTGAAAACGGCGTCTACCCGGATCGGTACAACGCCCAGGCATCGGCCACCTATGTGACCGGCACGCACAGCGTGAAGGTCGGATTCCAGGATTCCTGGGGTCCCTTCAATCGGAACGCCCACGCCAACGCCGATCTCTACCAGAACTACACCCAGGTCGCTGGTGTCGAGACGCCCCAGACCGTCACCGTGTTTGCGACGCCCGCGCGATGGAGGGAGAGACTCAATGCCAACTTCGGCGTCTACGCGCAGGACACCTGGAACCTGAACCGCTTGACGTTGACCTACGGCGTGCGCTGGGAGTACGTCAACGAGCAAGTGGACGGACAGCCGGCGCAGCAAGGCCGCTTCGCGAACATTCCCGCGTTCGGCGACATCAAGATGCCGATCTGGAAGGATTTCTCGCCGCGGACCGGCGTGGTGTACGACCTGACGGGCAACGGCAAGACGGCCCTCAAGTTTGGTTTCAATCGGTACATGGGCTGCGCCTTCGCTACAGACCCCACCTGCGAGATCAACTTCGCCAACCTCCCGTCGAATTTCGGCACGGTCTCGCTAGCCAGTCCCGATCCCGGACTGACGCGCCCCTACGTGCTCCAGTACAACACGGGCGTCACGCGCGAAATGCTGCGCGGCGTGTCGGTGTCGTTCGACTGGTTCCACACGGTGAGCAAGAACTTCATGGAGCGCAACAACATCAATCGACCGGGCACGCTGAACGCCGACGGAACGGTGACCAATGCCAGCTATCGACCGGTCACGGTCTTCAGCCCGATCGATGGCACGCCGGTGACGGTGTTCGACATCTCCAGCGCGGCCGTCGGCACGTTGGCGGCGAAGAACATCGACACCAACGATCCGGCACTCAGGCAGGTCTACAACGCGTTCGAATTCGGCGTGAACGCGCGGCTGCCCCGCGGGGCGCGGCTCTCCGGCGGCTTCGGGACGGATCGGACGGTTGCCAACACCTGTTCCGCGGCGGCGTCCAACCCGAACTTTCTGATCGCGATCGGCGGGGTCAACTATTGTGATCAAAGGAACAGCGACATTCCGTGGCGAACCGGGATCAAGGTGGTCGGCATGTATCCGCTGCCGTGGTACGGCGTCGTCGTGAGCGGTGCCTACCAAGGGTTGCCCGGATACATTCTCGGCACCAGCGCGCTGACGGCCGGCGGCGCCGGGGCGCCGAATTTCACGAACATCAGCGGCCTCGCGGGCGCGCTGACGGTGACGTCGACGACGCGGTACACGTCGTGCCCGGGCAACTCGGCGTCGCAGGGCTGCGTCGTCGGCGCGCTGATCGCGCAGGGCGCGCTGTCGTCGCTGACGGTGCCGCTCGCGCCGCCAAACACGGTGCTCACGCCGCGGCTGAATCAGCTGGACTTGTCGGTTGGCAAGCGGATCGCGATCGGACACTTCCGGTTCGAGCCGAAGCTCGACATCTTCAACGCGCTCAACTCGAGCGACTACTTCACCGCGCGATCCACGACCTACACACTGACGGCGGTCGGCGCGACGCCGACGGCAGTCAACGGGTCGAGCGGCAGTTACCTGCTGCCGGGGAGCATCATCCAGGGCCGGCTGCTGAGAATCGCCGCGGTAGTCAACTGGTAGGAACCGAGTAGTTCAGAGGGCAGGGGGCCGAGGGCAAAACCTCATCCCTCTGCCTAATGCCCATCGCCCCGTGCGCGAAGGGCGCCTTACCCTCCATGCTATCTTTGCCGTACATGAGACGGTTCCTGGCCACAGGTGTCGTCGCCGCGCTGCTCATCGCGCCACAGCGGAGCGGAGCGGCGCAACTCCGCGTTCAGAACGTCGACGGCACGTTCGTCGATCCGCTGGCGCCGGTGCCTGGCGTGAAGGCGATCGTGCTTGTGTTCACGAGCACCGATTGTCCTGTCTCGAACAGGTACGCGCCGGAAGTGCAGCGCATCGTCGCGGCGTTCTCGCCGCGGGGCGTGGCATTTCGGCTCGTGTACCCGAATCCAGCGGAAGACACGGCGGCCATTCGGAAGCACATGGCGGAGTTCGGCTACTCGGGCGTGGAGGGCCTGCGCGATCCGACGCAGGCGCTGGCCAGGCACGTGGGCGCAACCATTACGCCCGAAGCGGTCGTGGTCGTCGGCGGCTCCGTGCGCTATCGCGGGCGCATCGACGACCGACACGTCCAGCTCGGCGTGGAACGACCGGCGCCGGCGACGCACGATCTCGCCGACGCGCTGACGGCGGTGCTGTCGGGCCGCGGCGTTCCACATCCGGCGACGCAGGCAGTCGGGTGTTACATCGCTGATTTCGCGCGATGAGGACTGCGTGGCTGGCGCTTGCCGCTGTCGCGATTCAGGCGTCCTCCGGCGTCTGCTCCGCCGACCGCTCCTCCTGCGTTCCTCCTGCGTCCCTCTTCCGGTCCGCGGACGAAGCCGGGACGGAGGAGGGACGGAGCGGAGGAGGGACGCAGGCGTCCGTTACGTACACCGACACCATCGCGCCGCTCCTCGCGGATCGCTGCGGCATGTGTCACCATCCCGGCGGCTCCGCGCCATTCAGTCTCCTGACGTACGCGGACGCGAAGCGACACGCCGCGCAGATTGCCGCCGTCACCGAACGGCGATACATGCCGCCGTGGAAAGCTGACCCCTCGGACGGTCCATTCGTCGGACAGCGTCCGCTCAGCGAGTCCGAGATCCGGTTGTTTCGGCAGTGGCTCCGCGACGGTGCCGTCGAGGGCGACACACCGGCGGCCGATGTGCCCACCGCGTGGACCGACGAGTGGCAGCTCGGCCGGCCCGACATCGTCGTAGCGCTGACGCAGCCGTACACGCTTCCCTCCGACGGCACGGACGTCTTCCGCATCTTCGTCATGCCGATTCCGACCGACAGGGCACGCTTCGTTCGCGGCCTGGAATTCAGGCCGGGGAACGCGCGGGTCGTGCATCACGCGAACATTCGGATCGACAAGACGACCGTTTCACGTCAACTCGACGAAGAGCAGCCAGGCCCAGGCTATGAGGGGCTGATCGCGCGTTCCGCCCAGTATCCGGACGGTCATTTCCTGGGCTGGACTCCTAGCCAGGTCGCGCCGCTGCTGCCGCCCGATCTCGCGTGGCGTCTCGATGCCAGTTCATACGTCGTCGCCGAGCTGCACATGGAGCCCAGCGGCAAGCCGGAAAAGGTTGCGCCGTCGATCGGTTTGTATCTGACCGACGTACGGCCCACGCGCACGCCCGCGATGCTGCGTCTCGGCCGGCAGAGCATCGACATTCCTGCGGGCGACAGCAGCTACACGATCACCGATTCGTACGTCCTCCCGGTCGATGTCGACGTCCTCGCCGTGCAGCCGCATGCGCACTACCGGGCGCGTGACGTTCGCGGTGAGGCCACCCTTCCCGATGGTTCGACCAGAACGCTCATCGGTATCAGGGATTGGGACTTCCGGTGGCAGCACGTTTACCGCTTCGTGACGCCCGTGCACGTGCCGAAAGGCACGCGGCTGTCGATGCGGTACACATACGACAACTCCGCCGACAATCCGCGGAATCCGGAGCGACCGCCGAAGCGTATCCGCTGGGGACAGAGATCTTCGGACGAGATGGGCGATCTGTGGATTCAGGTGCTGACGCGCGACGATCGCGACCTCGAACGGCTCAGCCGCGACTTCCGTCCAAAGGTGGCGGCTGAAGACATCCTCGGCTACGAGATCGAAATCGAGAAGCATCCGTCCGATGCGGCGCTTCACGACGACGTTGCGCTGTTGAACCTGGAGCTGGGGCGCGCAGATGCCGCGGTGACGCATTTCAGAGCGTCGCTCGCGCTGAAACCCAACTCCGCCGCGGCCCACTACAACCTCGGTACCGCGCTGTCCGTCGCCCACAGGCTCGAGGAAGCGGTTGTTGCGTACCAACGCGCGCTGGCGATCAACCCGCAGTACGCCAACGCGCATAACAATCTCGGGAGCGTGTTCACCGCGCAAGGTAGGTACGAGGACGCGATTCGCGAGTACCGCGAAGTCGTTCGACTGCAGCCGGACGTGCCTGGCGGATTCGCGAATCTCGCAACGGCGTACGCCCGTGCGGGTGAGTTCTCGCGAGCGATCGAAGCGATCGACGCGGCGCTTCGGCTGCATCCGATGGAGTCCGCTGCCAGCGAGTTGCGGCGGCAAAGAGCCCTGTACCTGCAGCGGAAATAGAAACATTACGGGTGTGGCGCAGGACTTCACTCCTGCGAACCGGCGACACGGATGGGAGAAGACGTTGGCCCGAATTTCAGTTCGCTACTGCGCATATTGAGTGTCGGGGCTCCACGCCGTCCGTGTGGCGGCGCGGCTCCGACGCGAGCTGGGCGTCGACGTGCAGATGGTCAAGGGTCGGTACGGCGAATTCAAAGTGTTGGTAGACGACAAGACCGTCGTTGACGGCGGCGCGCTGGCGGCGTTGGGTGTGCTTCCTTCCGGGCGAAAAGTGCTCGACGCCGTTCGCACCAGACTCTTCGCGTAAGGGCTCCATTCCGCCGAGCTCTGAGTGCGCGTTTCCGAGCGCAGCGTCACACGCCTGCCCGGAAAACCCTCGTTTGCGGAGTAGAATCGCGATCCTTAGGATGACGCTCCTCAGCGAGAGCCCCACGGTCCTGCCGATTCACCGCAAGATCCTCGCGTTCTCGTTCATCGGCTGGATCTTCGACTTCTACGATCTCCTGCTCCTGAGCTTTCTGGTGGCGTCGACGTCGCTGACGAAGGACCTGGCGCTGTCACGCGCCGATGTCTCCGTGCTGCTCGGGACCGCGCTGGCGTTCACGGCGGTCGGCGGCCTGCTCGGCGGCGCGCTTGCCGATCGTTACGGACGCAAGCCGCTGTTGATGATCACGATTCTCATCTACAGCGTCGGCACACTGTTGTCGGGGATGGCCACCGGCATGTGGACGCTGCTCGCGGCGCGCGCGATCACTGGAATCGGCGTCGGCGGCGAGTGGGCCGTCGCGCACGCCCTCGTCGGCGAAACGGTGCCGCCGCACGTCCGCGGCCGATACGGCTCGTACCTGCAGAGCGGCTCGGCGTTCGCGCGGTTCTTCGCCACGATGGTTGGGAACCTGCTCGCGCCGTGGATCGGTTGGCGGCTGGCGTTCATGCTTTCGGCTGCGCCCGCACTGCTCGTCGCGTTCATCCGCCGCCAGATGCCCGAGTCCGACGTGTGGCTGCTGGACAAGGCGCGGAACCCGATGGCCGGCGGCGCGCATCGCTACGTCCGCGTCCTCGGTCAGATGCTCGGTCCCGCGTTGAGAAAGACGACGGCGATGGCGACGACGGTGACGACGCTGAACATGGCGGCGTACTGGTTCAAGACCATCTGGCTGCCGACGTACTTTCACGAGATACGCGGGCTGTCGCTGGGCGATTCCGCCTGGCTGTTGTTCATGGACCAGGTGGGGTCGCTCGTCGGCTACGTCTGTTTCGGATCCGCGAGCGACTACTTCGGACGCCGACCGAGCTTTACGGCGTTTTCAGTCGTGAAGGCCATCGGCCTCCTGATGGTGACGCTCGGGTGGGGCCTGGGCGGCGGGTATTCACCGATCACGTTCGGCTTCATGTTCCTCGTCGGGTTCGGCGAAGGCAACTGGGGCTGCATCGGTCCGCTGCTGAACGAGGTGTTTCCAACGTCGGTGCGCGCCGCTGCGCTGGGCATCATCTACAACGTGTCGCGCGGCGTGCAGTTCCTGGCGCCGGTGGTGATCGCGTGGGTGGCGACACGGTCGACTTTCGGCGCCGGCATCGCGCTGGCGGCGCCGTTCGCGCTGCTGGCGGGTCTTGCCGTGTGGGGGCTGCCGGAAACGAGGGGCGTCCGGCTGATGGAAAAAGCGCGCGCCATCGCGTGACGATCACGACGATCAACGCAGAGCACGCAGAAAGGCTGACGACCAGTGTCTAAGATTCAACGTTTCGTGGTTTTGTGTTTTCGTGGCGGATCGTTTCGGCGTCCCCTGCTAGGGTTGACGCTGGCCGCGAGCCTCGCATGCGTGGATCTCGCGTCCGCTCAAGCGCCGACTGCCACGAAGAACGATTACAGCGACGGCAAAGCCTGGCTCTGCCGGCCCGGACGGCAGGATGCGTGCGCCGTCGACCTGAGCACGACGATTGTTTCCGCCGGCGGCACGCTGACCCGCGAAGACTGGAAGCCGAATGCGAGCGCGCCGATCGACTGCTTCTATGTCTATCCGACGGTGTCGACCGATCCGACGCCCAACAGCGACATGAGCATCGATCCGGCGGAACGCGGAGTCGTCCGTGCTCAGTTCGCCCGCTTCGGGTCGCAATGCCGGCTGTACGCGCCGATGTACCGGCAGGTGACGCTGGCGGCGTTGCGCGCGGGAATCGCGGGCACACCCATGACCGTGGATCGCACGCTCGCCTACAACGACGTCCTCGACGCGTGGAACCACTACCTGCAGCACGACAACAACGGGAGAGGCGTTGTGCTGATCGGCCACTCGCAAGGGTCGGGCGTGCTGACACAGCTGATTCGCAATGAAATCGACGGCAAGCCGGCGCAGTCACGCCTCATCTCGGCGCTGCTGCTTGGCACCAGCCTGCCGGTGCCAAAAGGGAAGGACGTCGGCGGCGCATTTCAGCAGATTCCGCTGTGCCGTTCGGCGGCGCAGACCGGCTGCGTGATCGCCTACGCATCATTTCGATCGACGACCCCTCCGCCGGCGAACTCCCGCTTTGGCCGCGTGCAGGGCGAGAACATGCAGGCGGCGTGCACGAATCCCGCGGCCCTCGGCGGCGGATCGGGGGAGCTGCACGCCTACCTGTCTTCGGGCGGCCGCAGCATCACTGGTTCCGCTGCCGAACCGCGCCCATGGGTGGACCCGGCCAAGCCAATCGACACGCCGTTCGTCAGCGTGCCCGGGCTGCTCACGGCGCAGTGCGTTTCGAACGACAAGGGGTCGTATCTGGAGGTGACCGTGCACGGCAACCCAGCCGATCCGCGCACGGACGATATCTCGGGCGACGTGATGCAGAACAACGAGGTGAACGCGAGCTGGGGCCTGCATCTCATCGACGTGAACCTGTCGATGGGTAATTTGCTGGACATCGTCGGTCAGCAGGGAACGGCGTTTCTCGCGGCGGGCAAGTAGAGCCAGTGAGAACCGAATAACCGAGGACCAACCGATGCTTCGACCCCTGCTTGCGCTCGCACTTCTCTCGCTCGCCCTGCCGCCTTCGGCTGCAGCACAAGTGATCTCCGACGTCGAGATTCGAAAGATCCTCGTCGAGCGCATCGACGCGCAGCGGCAGAGCGTCGGCATCGTCGTCGGCGTGATCGAGCCGGCCGGGCGTCGTGTCGTCTCGTACGGGGCGCTCGCGAAGGGCGATCAGCGGCCGTTGAATGCCGACACGATTTTCGAGATCGGATCCATCACAAAGGTCTTCACCTCGCTGCTGCTCGCTGATGCGGTGGAGCGCCGCGAGTTGTCGTTAACCGATCCGGTCGCAAAATTCCTGCCGGCGAAGGTCAAGGTGCCCGAACGTGCGGGCCGATCGATCACCTTGCAGGATCTGTCGACACATACGTCAGGGCTTCCACGGCTGCCGACCAACATGAAGCCGAAGGACGCTTCGAATCCGTACGCCGACTATTCGTTCGAAGATCTCTACGCGTTCATCTCTGGCTACGAGTTGCGCCGCGACATCGGCGTGCAGTACGAGTATTCGAATCTTGGCGGAGGGCTGCTCGGTCACGCGGTCACGCTGAGCGCGAAAACCGACTACGAGAGTCTCGTGCGCTCGCGCATCACCGGTCCGCTCGGCATGACCAGCACCGCGATCACCTTATCGCCCGAGTTGAAGGTGCGGCTCGCGGTCGGCCACAGCCCGACGCTGCAGCCGGTTGCGAACTGGGACCTGCCGGCGCTCGCGGGCGCAGGCGCGCTGCGGTCGAGCACGAACGACATGCTGACGTTCCTGGCGGCGAATCTCGGGTACACCCCCACACCGCTCGCCGGGGCGATGGCCGCGATGGTGAAGGTCCGGCGTCCCACCGGCGCCCAGGGACTGGAGATCGCGCTCGGCTGGCACATTCTCACGGCGCACGGAAAGGAATTCATCTGGCACAACGGCGGCACTGCCGGGTATCGCACGTTCATCGGCTACGATCCCGCCGCGCGCACCGGGGTCGTCGTCCTGTCGAACGCGGGCACGCCGGCGGGCTCCGACGATATCGGGCGGCACCTGCTCGATCCCGCATCGCCGCTGCTGGCGCTCACGCCGCCCTCCACGCATACCGAGATCAAGATGGATCCGGGCGCGTTTGACCGGTTCGCCGGCCGCTATCAGTTCGCGCCAGCGATTACGTTGACCCTTTCACGCGAGGAGGCGCATTTCTTCGCGCAACTGACCGGTCAGCCGCGCTTCGAGATCTTCGCGTCTGGCGAGCGCGAGTTCTTTCTCAAAGTCGTGGACGCGCAAAATCTCCGTCGAGGTCGATGCCCAGGGCCGCGCCGTTGCGGTCGTCCTCCACCAGAACGGCCTCAACCAACGAGCGACTCGCGTCGAATGAAAAGACGACCGACGCCGGAGCACGCAGAAAAACTACTTTGTGTTGGGCGCGATGGCAGACCCGACGAGCAGCACGACGAGGGACATCATCAGTCGCATGGCGGGCATTATAATGACCGCACTTCACAGCGACGCGGTTATTGACGGGGAGGATCGCGATGGCTCGTCCGCGCCTCGGCGTCTCTGTCGGCTTCGCCGCGATCCTGGCGCTGGCGCTGCCGTCGCCCATCCTGCTCGCGCAAATCAGCACCGACATCGTCGAGAAGAGCAGAAGCGAGTTCCACAAACAGGCGACCGATGCCGACATGAAGCGCGAAGGCGGCACGCAGCCTCGGGACTGGGACTACAACCTGCCGGACGGCGTCGCGACGCGACAGATCACGTTCTACGTCGACGGCGGAACGCCGCTGTACGGGAAGATGTTCGTTCCAAAGGGATTCAGAGCGACCGACCGAAGGCCGGCCGTCGTTGTCGGGCACGGCATCAATGCGCTGTCCATCGGCATCGAAAAGTATGCGGCGCGCTTCGCCGGGCGCGGGCTCGTCGCCATGGCGATCGATTATCAGAGCTACGGCTTCAGCGGCAGCGGAGCCGACGATCTGCGGCTGCTCGAACCGGATCCGACCACCGACGCGCGCCCCGTCACGGAGAAACGGCTGCGAGTGGTCGTGAAACGCACGAACCTGAACAACGCACACGAGGTCGACGACTACCGCGCGGCGCTGTCGTACCTGCAGGGCGAGCCCGGCGTTGACCCGGCGCGGATCGGCATCTGGGGCTCGAGCAACGCCGGCAGCGTGGTGATCGCCGTGGCCGAAGTCGATGCGCGGGCGAAGGCGGTTGTGTCGCAGGTGGCTGGCCCGCGGCCTGTACCGCGCGGTCCGGCGGCGCTGCCCACGGGTCCGCAGGCGGTGATGCTGGACGACGCGATCAAGCGCGCGCGAACCGGACAAGGCGCCGAGGTGGACGGCGGATTTTCGTTCAAGAGCAAGATCGACATGTTTGGAAACTTCCGCAATCGGGACGTGCGTCCCGGCTCGCTGCTCGATCAGATTGCCGAGACGACGAAGATTCTCTTCCTGCCTGCGGAGAAAGACGAGCTGACCGGCGGACCCGGTGGAGCGCAGGACGCGACCAAGTACCTGAATGCCCGCGGCATCACGGCACAGACGATCGTGTACCCCGAGCTCACACATTTCCAGGCGTACTCGAATACCGGATTCGAGGTCGGCTCGACGCTTGCGGCCGACTGGTTCCTGAAATACCTCGGGCCACCGGCTCCAGCGAAATCGACGATGGCGTCGCAGGAGGGGCGGCGGTGAATCGAGTCCACGTTGGCCGCGAAAACGCGAAGACACGAAAACTGTTCTGGTTTCATGCTTTCGTGATTTCCTGGCTTTTTGGACATCCGGCGGCCGGTCAACAAGTACGGGCCGTAAATGTTCTTGAAGGCATTACCTCGAAAGACGTGAAGTTCTTCAGCGAAGCAGTGCAGTGCTCCGCGAAGATCTTTTTTCCACGAGGCATCAACGCCGAGAGCAAAACCGCGGCCGTCGTCCTCGCGCCTGCGCCTGGCGACACAGCGGCGTCAATCGAGAAGTACGCGGCACGTCTGGCCGGCCGGGGCCTGGTGGCGATGGCGATCGATTATCGGGGCTGGGGACAGAGCGGCGGCTTTCTGTATCTCGCCGAGCCGGTGCGCTGGGACGATCGCCTCCGGTTTTCGCAGCATACGGCAAAGGTGCGGATTCGGCGCGGCCGGGTGATCCCCGATGCGCAGATTCTCGACATTCGAAACGCCATCTCGTATCTCCAGGGCGAGCCGGGCGTCGATCGCGCGCGCATCGGCGTATGGGGCGCGGACCTCGCCGGTGGCCACGCGGTGACCGTCGCGGCGACCGATGCTCGCGTCAAGGCCGCCGTGGCCCAGGTGCCGCTGATCGACGGCAAGGACGCTCCACGCAAGGCGACCGCGCCAACGGCCGAACGTCAAGGAGAGATGGTGCGATTGGCGCGAGCGGGTCAGGCGCCAGCCACCCCGGCGGCAGCGCTGGTGATGAACGACCACGAGGCCAAGCTCGCGCGTGCCGAGTATCACCCCTTCTGGTACATCGACACGATTCCGCAAACGACCGCCGTGCTGTTCATCGTCGCGGAAAAGGACGCGAAGGTGAACAACGATGCCCACGCTGTTCCCGCATCGAAGCTCGTGAAAGGTCCGAACGGCGTCACAGTGATTCGAGGCGCGACGCATGCGCTGTCGACGCAGACGGCATCGGACGCGGCGGCGGAAGCGGCCGCGGCGTGGTTTCAGAAGTACCTCTGACGTCGTTCGGTCTCAGGAGGACTTGATGTTCGCGACAACGGACAAAAAGTTAGATGCGACCTTCGAGCAGCGCCGCAGGACGTCTTCCCCCGAACACCGCCATGACGGCAGGAATCGTCGTGACAACGCCGAGCGCCACGAGTACCCAGCCGGCGGCTCGTCGCTGCGCCTCGGGTAACCGTTCCGAGAGCAGCAGTCCGACGCCTGCGCCGAGGGCGCCGCGCGTGCTGACGATGAATGCGAATTCGGGAAAGGTGAGCATGAGTTTCTGCATGTGCTGTCTCCGACGAACTCTCGTGCAAGTGTAGTACCCAGTCCAGCTATTAGCCGTCAGCGTTCAGCTATCAGCTAAAACGCTCGTCTGAGCTTGCCGGATTTCGGACGTTTCTTCCAGTCCAGCTGACAGCTGATAGCTCAAGAGAGCCCGAGGTAAGATTCGCGTGCGCAGGGAGGTCCGATGAACGCCACGCTCGGGGCCGTCATGTTTGGGATCGCGCTCGTGTCCGCCGCCGCGCCGCCGTCGAAGATCGTGGCTGCGCAGCAAACTCAAACGCCTCCGCCGAAGGGCCAGATGCCGGATCTCGGCAGACCCACCAAGCCGGACGATCCACTCCCGCCATTCAACTTCGACGAATATTTTCCGGGCAGATGGACGTTCGAGTGGGACGTGCCGGACGGCCCGCTCGGTCCGGCGGGACGCATCACCGGTACCACCATCTACAAGCCGGTCGACGGCCGCTTCTATGAAGCCAACACCGAGGCGACGGGCCCCGGCGGCGCGTTCAAGCTGCACGAGCTCATCGCGTATCACAAGGAGGGCAAGATGCTCTCGCGATACGTGACCGACAGCCGCGGCTTTTCCTTTCTGGAGATCGGCACCATCGGCGGCGACCTCGGCGGCTACTACAACGTCTACTTCGAGAGCTCACCGTTCATCCACGGCGGCAAATCGATCCGCGTCAAGCACGCCATGCGCCTCTTGTCGCCACTCAACTACAAAGTCGCGACCACGCTCTCGGTGGACGGCGGACCGTTCAAGAACTATGGCAACCCCTGGTGGCGCAAAGAGGCGGCGAGCACGAGCCGATGAACGGATCCAGCCGCTGGTGGCCGGTCGTCGGCGGCGTCATGCTGAACATGGCGCTCGGCACGTTCTACGCGATGAGCGCGTTCATGCTGCCGCTCGAGAAAGAATTCGGCTGGACGCGCGCGCAGACGTCGTGGATTACCACGATCGGCATCGCGATGATCGCCTCGTGGTACGTGATTGCCGGGCTCATTCACGATCGCCGCGGGCCGCGCCTCGTCGCCGCTGTCGGCGGAACGCTGTTCAGCCTGGGCCTTTTCCTCGCCAGCTACACCCAGTCGCTCACGTGGTTCTACCTGACCGCCGGACTCATTGCAGGCACCGGCAGCGGCTTCGGATACGTCGTGCCGACATCCGTCGGGTCGAAATGGTTTCCGGATAAGCGCGGTCTGATCGTGGGCCTCATGGTCGGCGGCTATGGCGCCGGTTCCGGCGTGTTCGGCCCGATTGCGTCGGCGCTGATCGAACGCGTCGGCTGGCGCAGCACGTTTCAGATCTTCGCGTTGTTGTTCTTCGCGATGACGCTGGTCGCCACCTGGCTCGTGCGGAATCCGCCGGCCGGCTATCGTCCTCGAGGATGGGATCCGGTCCGCACGCGCCCGGCGTCGCGTGCCGGCGGCGATATGGCGGCATCGCAGATGATCCGCACTTCTACGTTCCAGTTGCTGTGGGTGGCGTACTGTCTGGGCACAACCGCCGGGACGATGGTGATCAGCCAGCTCGTGCCGTTCGCGCGCGCGGCTGGCCACAGCGCGGCGGCGGCGGCCTATGCGTTGACGGTGGGTGCAATTGGCAGCGCGTCGGGCCGTGTGTTGTCCGGATGGATGTCCGATCACGCCGGCCGTCTGAACACGCTGCGCGCGCTGCTCTTCGTGTCGGCGTGCGCGATGCCGGCGCTCTTCGCGTGGCGGGAGAACGTGACGTTGTTCTACGTGCTGCTCGCGGTCGTCTATTACTGTTACGGCACGCAGCTCTCCGTGTACGCTTCGACAAGCGCCGATTTCTACGGCACCAAGAACGTCGGCTTCAACTACGGACTGCTGCTCACGGCATGGGGAGCGGCGGGCATTCTGGGGCCGTTCCTCGGCGGCCGCGTCTACGTCGCCACCGGACAGTACCAGTGGGCGTTCTTCATCGCGGCTGCCTTGTCGCTTGTCGCGCTGGCGACGCTGGCGATGGCGAGGAATCCGCACGCCGAACGTGTTCCTGCTGCTGCGGCCCTGTGAATCAGGGGGAGTACAAAAAACGTCACCACAAAGGACACAAAGGACACAAAGGAGAAACCCCGTACGACTTGACCTTCGTGTCCTTCGTGTCCTTTGTGGTTTCTGACCTGAGAGATCTGGCTCTGAAGTTTCGACGGCGATTGGATCTTCGACTGGAGGCAAGATGCGACGAGCACTCGTCATCACATTGTTCGGCGGCGCGTTTCTCGCGGGGTCGCTGGCGCTCGACGCACAGGGCGACGGCGGATACCGGCTTGTGCCGAACTGGCCGAAGCTGCCGGCGGGGATGTATTTCGGATTGAAAGAGCCGCCGCCGCCGCCTGCCGAGCGTGAAGCGCAGGCGGCCGCGCGCCGCGCGCGGGGAGGTGCCGCGCAGGGCGCGCAAGGCGCCCGGGGTGCGCAGGCGTCGCAGGGGCCGACGAATCAGCCAGGTATCTCGGGCCTGGCGATCGACGCGCAGGATCACATCTATGTATTCAACCGCGGTGTGAAGCCAGTGATGGTGTTCGATCGCGACGGCAACCTGATCCTCGCCGGCGCCGATCAGGAGATCAACGGCAAGACAATCAACCCGTCGTGGCAGCACTCGGGCGGCGTCGACTGGGACGGCAACGTCTACGTCATCGAGCGCGACGCGCATCGCATCGTGAAGCTCAGTCCGAAGCTCGACAAGTTCCTGTTGCAGCTCGGCACGACGAATGAGAAAGGCAACGACGCGACGCATCTGAATTTGCCGTCGGGCACCGCCATTTTGCACAACGGCAACATGGTGGTCACGGACGGCTACGGCAACAACCGCGTGATCCTGTTCGACAAGACCGGGAAGTTCATCAAGCAGGTCGGCAAGGGCAGCGGCGGTCCCGAGGACAAAGGCACGGGACCCGGAGAATGGAACCTCCCGCACAAGCTCGCCGTGGATGCCGACGAGAATCTCTACATCATCGACCGCGAAGGCCATCGGCTGGAAGTGTTCGACAGGAACCTGAATTACATCCGCGAGATCCGCAACGATTGGAATCCGTGGGACGTCAACATCTCGCGCAAGGGGACCGACGGCATCGGCTGGATCGCCGATCACAAGGACGAGCGTATCCAGAAGTTTCAGTTGAAGGACGGCAAGATCCTCGCCGTCTGGGGCAAGCAGGGGTGGGGACCCGGTGAATTCGATTGGGTCCACGGCATCGTGGTCGACTCGAAGGGCGCGGTGTACGCGGCGGACACCTACGGGCAGCGGCTGCAGAAATTCGTTCCGACGGCGACCAGCTCGACGCAGCGTTGATGAACCACAAAGGGCACGAAGGACACAAAGGTTAAGTCCTACTGGGCTGTTCCTTTGTGTCCATTGTGTCCTTTGTGGTTGATCGTTTTGCTGCCGACGCGAGCCGCATCACGACAGGAATCAGAAACAGACCAACCACCAGTGTTGCGGCGAGCGTTTCGTTCACGCGCACGGCGCGAAACTGGCCGCTGACGTCGATGGTGCGGCTCCAGGCGTCGCCTTCGACCTCCTCGACCACGAGGCGACCATCCGCGCGGTGCACAGCGAGCGGATACGGATCGATCACCAGGCCGTAGTACCAACGCAGCGTGTGCGCGTCGGCCGGCAGGCGTCCGCGCATTCGGTAGGTAGCGAGCTGCCGTCCGGGAATGTACTCAACCGACTCCGGCCGGATTTCGTGACCGTCGACCCACAGCACGACGCGGTCGCTGAAGGGTCCGGTGAACGGTTCGAGGCGCAGCGTCAACCAATTCGGATCGTTCGACACGTCGAGGACGAACGACCCGTCGCGCACGAAGGCAATCGACACCTGCGTGCGCTCGAGATCGTGGGCGGATGCCGGTGCTGCGATCGAAAGCACCAACAGCACCGCGTACGTGGAACGCAGAGCTCGCAGAGCTCGCAGAGCTCGCAGAAAAATGCATCCTCTCTGCGTGCTCAACGGGCTCTGCATTCCTCTTGTCCGCGCGCTCACTGGCGTTATCATACGCGTCATGAACACGATCGCTTTGGCGGCCGCCCTCGCGCTGGCGGCGCAGGGGACGCCTTCGCAGAAAGTCGAGATCGTGAGCGTCACCGGCTGTCTCAAAGAAGCGACGCCGAACACCTGGACGCTCGTGAACGCGACCGATCCGGTGCCCAGCATCGCCAATGCGCCCGCGCCGAAGGAGATTCCCGCCACCCCGCCGGCTGGTAAGAACGAGTTTCGGCTGATCGGCGTCTCCGAGTTCAATCTTCCCGCGCACAAGGACCACACGGTCGTGGTCAAAGGCCTGTTTATCAAGGCCACGCCAGTGAGCCGGCTGAACATCACGTCGGTGGCGATGGTGAGCGCCGTGTGCGCTGCCGCTCCCGCCAAATAGGCTAAACTACGCGCATGAAACGCCTTTTCGCGGTTCTCGCCGGGACCGTCGCCGTGATTGCCACGACGCACGCGGCTGGCCCTTCGCCCGCCGTCGCGCCGACCTTCACCAAAGACGTCGCGCCGATCATCTTCAACAACTGCACGAGGTGTCATCGTGCGGGCGAGGTTGCGCCGATGACGTTCCTCTCGTACGAGGACGTCCGGCCGTGGGCGAAGGTGATCAAGACGAAAGTGGCTGCGCGCGAGATGCCGCCGTGGGGCGCGGACTCCGAGCATTCGCTGAAGATGCGGAACGACCGGAGCCTGACGAAGCAGCAAATCGACACGATTGCCGCGTGGGTCGATGCGGGGGCGCCGAAAGGGAACGATGCCGATCTGCCGCCCGTCCCGAAGTTCGCGGAAGGCTGGACGTATGGCCGCGAGCCGGACTACATCATCGAGATGCCGGTCGAGGCGCAGATTCCTGCCGAGGGCGAGCTCGGCGTGCAGATGTACTACACGCCGGTGCCGTTCACCGAGGATCGCTTCGCGGAGACGCTCGAGATCCGTCCTGGCAACCGCGCCGTCGTGCACCATGCCGGCGTGTTCGTGGTCGACATTCCCGAGGGCGCGAAGATCGTCGATGGCCGCCTGATTGCGCCGAACGGGAAGGCCGCGACGGATCGCGGCGAGGGCCTCGCGGGCCGCGCCGATACGACGGCGCTGCCGGGTGCGAACAAGCTGCTCTCGTGGGTGCCGGGCCGCGGCGTCGACTCGCACCGCGCCGACATCGGCAAGCGCATTCCCGCGGGCAAGTACATCAACTTTCAGGTGCACTACAACCCGATCGGCAAACCGGCGACCGACCGCACGCGCCTCGGCATCTGGTTCAACAAGGTGCCGGTGACGCACGAGCTGTTGATCCGCCAGGCCGGCGATCCGCTGGCGACGACGAAGGGCGGGTTGTCGCTGTATCGCGCCGAAGGAAAGGAAGTCGAATACTCGGCCGATGAAGGCAGCACGCGCCGTCGCAGCAAGACGCCGAACATCCCGCCGTACGCGGAGGACTGGTCGCTCACCGGCATCACGCCGGTGACCGAGGACATCACGCTCTACGCGATGTCGCCGCACATGCATCTGCGCGGCAAGAGCCTCCGGTGGGTCATCGTCTATCCGGACGGCCGCGAGCAGACGATTCTCGACGTGCCGAAGTTCGACTTCAACTGGCAGATCGAGTACGAGCTGGAAACGCCGCTGCGCATTCCCGCCGGGAGCAAGATCCTCGGCATCGGCAAGTACGACAACTCGCCGAAGAACCGGTGGAACCCCTCGCCGAACCTGGAAGTGTTCTGGTCCGAGCAGAGCTGGGACGAGATGTACCAGCCGTTCACGCTGTATTCCGTCGACAGCCAGGTGCTCGGCGACATGACGGTGACGAAGCAGCCGCAGCAGAAACAACAGCCCTGAACGCATCGGCGGGCGGAGTGATGGGACACGCCGAGCGTGGCAGTGCGGACCACGCCCTCGGCGGCGCGCGGCAGCGGTTCCGCCTCGTCGCGCTGCTGTCGGTCGCGGTGATGATCGTGGGCATCATGGCCGCCGCGATGTTTTTGTGAGCACGTTCCGTTTTGCTGAATTGTCGAACAGGTGGCTCGAAACCGAACGAAGTGTGAGCGACGTCGGCGGGATCGCCATCTGGGCAATGCGGCGTTCCGCTTTTCGGATCCATTCCTGTTCGACTGATCACATTGCGTCGCGCCAGGCAGCTGCAGCGCCGTTGATCTCGGCTGTCTCTTGAATCGGGAGGATCACCCGAGTCGTGAACTTCAGAAACGGCGTCCACGGTGCGACCGTTTTCGCTAGGTCGGCGGCGCTACCCGCTTCGATGAGGGCGACTCCGCCGCCTCCGTCGGCAAAGCCATAGAAGCCCTGGAATTTCCCAGGCCCAGGCTGCCACTTTGAAAAAAGCTGCAGTGAACGCTTCTGACCGCTTTCCGACGAGTCGATGAATTCCCACGTCACATGAAACAGCATTGAGCCCTCCGGCGTTGGAGTTTCCGCATTCATTCCCTCGACTCTACACAAGACCAGTTCAGCCTGCACGATGTCGGTAACTGTTGAACGCGCTGGCGTTGTCGTGGCAGATCGCGAGCCGCCTGTCGCCGTGGTTACGTGCGAGTGGTGCCGGTAACCGCGACGCTGATTCTCTCAGACCTGATCGATCGGGCTCGGACGCCCAATGTCCCGTGATTCATGACGCGCAGTTACACCATGGTCAACGAGGTCAGACGTCGTGAACGCTCTGCGTCTCGCGCTCCATGAGCGCACCCACAGACGATGCAGTTGAGACCAGGTACGGCACGGTCATCGTCAACAGCATGCGCAACAGACGTCCTGCGGAGACGTCACCGCGCACGAGCGCGTCGCCGTGATTGATGATGATGAGCACGGTGCCGACGCCGATGCCGTACTTCAGCGCGCGTCTGGCAATGGACGGCCGGATCGCCAGGCGCAGCCAGGCACGCGTGCGAACCGCTTCCGCGTCCGGGGCTTCGAACTCGCAAACCATCCGCTGGCGATCGGTCGACAGATAGCTGCGCACCCACCGGGCGCCGTAAGCCTCCAGACACTTGTCCAGTCGTTCGCCCAGTCGACCGTGATCGTCGTCGGTGAGCGGTGTCCCGAACGTCTGTTCCACGATCAGATGCACCATGGCGTCCTCCACGAGTCGATTCAACGCTCAAGCCTCAAAACAGTAACAATGTTGCTCCACACCACGCCAGCAGGATGACACCCAGCGGAGCGCTCAGCCGGCGGCCCCAACTCACGTTCTTTTCGACAGCCATGACGATCGCGAGCCCCAGCATCCACGCCACGTTCGTCATGCCGACAACGAACATCAGGAGCATCAGTGTCCAGCAGCAGCCGACGCAGAATGCGCCGTGATCGACGCCGAGCCGAAGCGCCTGCCACCGCTCGTGGCGTCCCTGCCAATGTGACAGCACGAAACTGAGCGGTGAACGACACTTGTCGAGACACCGGTGCTTGAGCGGAGTGAACTGATAGACGCCCGCCAGCAGAAGAATCGCGCTGCTGCCGAGCGCGATCCCTTGAGCGGCCTGCTGTCCGACATACACGGCCACACCGAACGCCGCCCAAATCACGAGATACCCCACGACGGCGAGCACGATGAGAAGCGAGCGATCGCGCCGGGCGCTCGCAATCGTCTGGAACGTGGCGAGCAGCGGCAAGGTCGTCGGGAGCATCATCGCTATCGTCATCAGCGTCCAGCTCCCGATGAACAACGGCATCTGAAAGGGCGGCGCGGCTGACGCGAGAGCCGCGCCGTGGTGGTGATGATGCATCGACGCGTGCGCCGACGCGCCCATGGTCCACAGTGCGATCCACGCGAGCACTGCGAGCCCGGCGATCGACGCCGAGAGGAGCAGACGGTGACGCATGGCTGCTACGCCTCGAAACGAAACGATCCGGAGACCGCGTTGTGATCGCGGAGATCGACGTCGAACCCCGGCGCCTTCGCCTGATACAGCGACGCCTTCCCGACGTACGCCGGCGACCCCGGAATCGTCGTAAAGATCGTGTCGTGCATGGCCGTCGGTTTGCCCGTCGCGCCCTGGAACGGCGCGAGGTCGGCAGAGACCGCCTTGCCGACTCTCAGGGTGCCGTTGACGCCCTTCACTTCGAAGGTGATCGGCACCTGTTCCACGGCCTGGACTTCGCCCACCAGCTTCGCGAGATCGGCCACCGGCCCGCCGAGTTTGCCCGTCCACACGTTGAGCAATGCCGCGTTCTGTTCCGGCGTCGCGCCGTCGTCCACATAGACGCGCACGCGCCAGTTGCCCTTCAGGATGTTGCCAGGGATGAACGCCAGGATGGCCAGCGTGCGACCGGAGACATCGACCCCATCCACCGCTCCTTTGTCCATGTGCCAGGCCAGCACGCCCGTGCACGTGCCGCCGTCCGGATCTTCGCCGACCCAGCACGGGCAGAGAATGTTGCACGTGCAGACTTCCAACAGCCGCCCCTCGAGTTGATACGCCATCACGTCCTCCTGGTTGTGTCGGGTTACCGCTTGAAGATGAACCCGAATTGCTCGACCGCTGTTCCGTCGGGGCCGAGCGATGTGCCGTGGCTCTGGCCGTCGATATGATACGCGCCGACGACGTGCCACTCGAACTCGTCGGTGAGCGCGCACGCCCCGATCGATCCCCTCATCGAAAGGGCACCAGCCTCGGTAATCGCGGAGACGTCGCCCTCGCCGCTGGCGGAGGCGCGGAAAACGTTCTGCGTACCGCTCGGCGCCCCAAGCGCGCCAAGCCCGATGAGATTGGTGAATGTTGGATCAAAACCCGGTGACTTGAAAACCACGTTCCAGATCGTGTAGACGCCTTTGGCGATCAGACCGCTCACGTGAACCGTCACCTGCGTTCCTCGATTGACGCACTGGACCGACGCGTATCCCTGCACGGCGTTGAACTCGGCGAGCGTTACCTGATGGCCGTCCGGCGCCAGGATGGGATTGTGGGCGCGGACTTCGTACAGGAGCGTCCCCGGCGTCGCCGGCGGCTGGCCGCCGGCGTCCTGAATGAAAAACGGGATGTGGACGATGTCGCTGTTGCGGGTCGGCGCGGCGCTGGGCGCCACGCTGTTGGCGGCGATACCGGCAACGGCATCGGGTCCGACGGGTGAACGTCCTCCGCATCCGATGGCGGCCAGGCCAGCGAGCAGAATCGCTGTCGGGGTCAGGGACTGCATAGCTCCTCCTCAGAATTGGTGAATTGGTGAGTTGGCGAATTGGCGAATTCGAAGCGCCACGTCACGAATTCGCCAATTCACGAGCTCAATGTACGGAGGGACCGTGGGCGCCGCCGTTTGAAGGGGCGTTGGAATTCAGGCGGGGTCGCGGGTGTCGGGCTGTCCCCCGAAGGGCGCGGCCATAACGGCCTCGAGCACGCGGCGGGCGTGCGCGGCGATCGCATGCGGATCGCGCAGATCGGGCTCGGCTGCGTAGAGACAACTCCTGGCGGCCTCGGGATCGCGACGCGCGAGCGCGACCCGCGCCTTGATGGCCAGGCCGGTGGCGATCTCACTGCGGCGGCCCACCACGTCGGCCGCCCGGAGCGCCTCTTCGGCACGAGCGGCCGCCCGATCGACGTTGCCGGCCTCGAGATCGATCGCGGCGGCAATCAGCAGTGCTCGCGACAGAAGCGCCTTCGCGTCGATGCGGCGAAGCACGGCCATCGCGTGCTCGACGCGATCGTCGGCAGCCGGCTCACCGAGCATCCGATCCGAAAGCGCGTGCAGCATGTCGGCAAAGGGAGCCTCGCTGCCTTCGCCCATCTTCGCGGCGACGCGTGCCATGTCCCGGGCGCGTTCGCGCGCCGCCTGCGGCGCCCCTCGCTCGAGTTCGATCAGCGCGAGCCGCTGCAGGCATTCGCATTGGGCCCAATGATCCTGTTCGGTCTGAGCCAGGGCCACGGCGCTTTCCAGGTGCCGGACGGCTGCGTCGTAGTCGCCGACGAACGCGCGGACCAGCCCCAGGCCCCACGGGATGTCCTTCAAGGTCACGCAGGGCTCTTGGGCCAGCGCGCGGGCCTCGAGCAACAGCGCTTCGGCGCGCGGAATCTCCCGCTCGATGAGCGCCAGGCACCGCCCCGTCGTGCCGAGCGCGCGCGCGGCGGTCGCCGCATCGCCACTGCGCCCAGCCTCGGCCGCGCGCAGCGTGTCGGCATGGGCTGCCGCGTAATCGCCGTCGACGTGATGGCGGAACGACAACAGGTAGAAGCCGGTTGCGACGTCGGCCGCCAAACCGGCGTCCTGCGCTTCGAGCGTGACGCGCGAGATCTCCGTTTCGAGGTTCCGCGCGCCCGACACGGCCACGCTTGCGTGTACGGCGATTCTCAGCAGCGCCATGTGCAGATGGATCCGCCGGTCGCGGGCCAGGCGCCCGATGTGGTCCATTCCGCGCTCCGCGAGGGCATACGCCTCCGCGTACGCGAACAGGCGCAGCGAGCGTTCACCGGCGGTCACCGATGCCTGTGCGGCAAGGCCGTCGTCGCCCCCGAGAGCCGCGTGATGCGCGATGTCGCCGGCCATGGCCGCCTCGGGATCGGGCAGGGCGCTGAGCGTGCGCGCGAGCTGGAGGTGCACGATTCGACGGCGCGGTTCGGAGAGCTGTCGATAAGCGGCGCGGCGAATCAGATCGTGCGTGAAGTCGTAGGACGCGCTCGACGACGCGGAGGCACGAATGACACCGCGGCGTTCGAGCTCCTCCATCGCGCCAACCAGCTCCGCCGGGGCCAGCCCGGACACCAGCCGCAGCATCTCGGGACTGAAGCTGCGACCCAGGGCGGCGGCCCACGGCACGAGCCCGCGCGCGCGTTCGTCGACGAGCGCCAGGCGATCGAGAATGAGCTCCTCGACCGTATCGGAGAGCGACGTGTCCCCGCGCGCCAGCGCCCCGGCGATCTCGATCGCAAAGAGCGCGTTGCCCTCGCTTTCGGCAAACACGCGTTGGACGTCGACGCACGGGTCGATGTCGCCGACGAGTTCGTGGATTGCTGCGGCGTCGAGCCGATCGAGCGGCATCTCGCGCAAACGCTGATCGCGGCGCAACGCGCGCAGAACGCCCAGAACGGCCGCGTTGTCGCTCAAATCCGGTGTCCGCGCGGCGCACGCGATCAGCACGCGGGAGCCGGCGAGGGCGCGCGCGATGAAGTGCAGCAGGCCCGCCGAGGTTTCGTCGAACCATTGAATGTCGTCGAGCGCGAGGCAGACCGGCCGACGCTCCCGCGTGAGAGTGTGCAGCACATAGGCCACCGCATCGAACAGCCGATGCCGGTCGCCGATCGTCGCGTCGCCACCAAGCTCGGGCAGGAGCAGGGCCAGGTCGTTGCGGATCGAGGCGTCCGTGAGCGCCAGCCCCAGGGCGGTCGACCGCAGCGCATCGATCCACGCGCCGTACGGCCGGACCATCTCCGCCTCGTACGCACGGCCCGCGAGCACGATCCCGGCGGCCGCGCGCACCTGGTCGCCGATGTCCTCGAGAAGACGCGTCTTGCCAATGCCGGCTTCGCCCGTTATCCACAGCACGTCCCGACTGGCATTCGACTGCGCCGCGCCGATGGCCTGCGCGATGCGCTCGCGCTCGTGTCGGCGCCCGACAATCGGTCGGGCCGTGGGTGTGAGAGCGGGTGCGGCTGCCCGCGACGGTGCATCGGACGGTGCCGGGCGACCCGATCCGATCGCGGCACGCGTGCGCTCGAGCGCCGCGGTGGGTCTGGCGCCGAGCTGCCCCTCGAGCATCCGCCGGCAGCTCTCATATTGCTGGAGCGCTTCGCGCGAGCGTCCCGACTGCGCAAGCAGCTCGATCACGGCGATGTGCGCCGCTTCCGAGAACGGATCGACCAGCAACCGGGCGCGCGCGTACTTCAATGCAGTGTCCGGCGCGCGACCAAACCGATCGAGCAGCGTCGCGAGGATCGCGACGCGAAGCGCGCGGATCGACTCGCGCTCGGCGGTCCACCACTCGTGGTACCGGTAGCAGTCGGGCAGGTCGAGCTCTTCCAGGAATTCGCCACGGAACCACTCGCAGGCACGCTCGAGAGCTTCGGTCGTCGCCCCGGTTGGATCCGTTCCCACGTCGTGGCGCAGTGCTGTGAGATCGACCGTGGCGTCGGCTGGCTCGAACCATGCGCGCTCGTGATCGGCCAGCAGCCGCGCCGCGCCCTCATCGTCGAGGACCGGCCGGATCTTCGTGAGGCTCCACCGCAACGCGGCGCGCGGATCGTCCGGCCCGTCCCAGAGCAGCTCGCAGAGTTGCGCGCGCGGATGCGGACGAGCGGTGGCCACCAGATACGCGAGCAGCGCGCGCGTCTTCTTCGACGGCGGCAGTGCGACCGGACGGCCGTCGCGCCGGATATCGAGCTTGCCGAGGAGCCGAATCTCGAGGGCCACCCGGCGCCATTCTAGCGCGAGGAAACTGTTGAGCGTTCGTGGCATCGCGCCCTCACGGAGCGATGCTGCGAACCAACAGAACCGCCGCGTCAAAGGTGAGAGCAGCGAGTCGGAGCTAGGTTTTCTCGTCGCGTGGGCGGGTCTGAAAGGCCCGCCCCTACGACCATGGCGGCTTATCGCTGCTGCTGTTGCGGGCTCGTGACGAGCGTCTTCTTCAACTCGCGGCTATCGACCGTGATGCGCGCCTGCGGCGCGTACATCTCGTCCCAGCTCTGCTCCGACCAGAACACTTCCTTGTCCGGCGCCGGGTTGTACGGGTTCTTCGGCGAGTTGTCGAACAGCGTCACGACGGTCACCTTGCTGCCGGCCGGAATCTTCTTCGGCGTCGCGAGCTCGTAGTACCGCTGCCAGTTGAAATCGTACTTCGGGACGTCGAGCAGCACCTCGTCGCGGCCGTCCGGCGTCGTGAGCGTGTAGCGCATGCTCTTGCCGCGCAGGTGCAGGTGCGGCGTGAGCCCGTACAGCGTGATCGGTTCGCGAATCGTGTGCACGCTGACGACCTTCCAGTTCTCGGCGTACGGCGGAATGTTCGGCAGGTTGACGCCGCCCTCGTCCCGGGTCTGATCGGCGCGCCATTTCGGGGCGTACTCCTTGCCCTCGACGAGGTACGACGTTGGGCCGGCGGCACCGAAGCTGTGATAAATCTGGTGGCCCACCGCCTGGCCCGGCTTCGCGAAGTACAGACCGAGCCTCGTCCGATCTTTCTGCGGCGTGCCGGTCGGCGTGTAGTGCATGTAGAAGTCGATGTACGAGCCCGCCTTGATCAACTGACCCGCGTCGCCCTGGTATTCCTCGTAACCGCGCCCTGGCACGAACGAGAGCAGCTTCTGGATTTCCTCGGTGCTCGATCCACCGTTCGCGCGCGCCACCTGATTGCGTCCCATCGGCTTGCCGTCGGCGCCAACGATCCGTCCGTTCACCAGCTTCGCGCCGTCGGGCAGCCGTTCGATCACGTAGAGGCCGGCGTGGTGCACGACGCCCGGCGTGCCGGGCCGCACGTCGAGCGCTTTGATGTACACGTCCTGCGTGAAGGGCGACTTCGCGAAGAAGTCGATCACCGGCACCTCGCCTTCGGCCGGGATGTCGAAGTCCACGGGCATCTCGATGACGACGTCAGGTTGACCATGGGACCAGCCGTCGACGAACGACGGCGCGGCCGGAAGATCCGCGTCGCTGCCTTTCGGCGCGCCGGCATCGACCCACTGCGTGATCGTGTCGATTTGCTCGGGCGTCAGGCTGCGGTCGTCCTTGAACGTTCCGAAGCGCGGATCGGCGCCCCAGGGCGGCATCTCGCGGCTCGCGATCTTCAGCCGAATCGATTTCGCCCACGGACGCACGTCTTCGAACGAGATGAGCGACATCGGCGCGACTTCGCCGGGACGGTGGCACCCGACGCAACTGTTGTAGAGGATGGGCGCGATGTCTTTCGTAAAGGTCGGCGCCGGCGACACGGCGCGAGGATGGGCGGCGGCCAGGGAAAGAATCACCGCCGCGAAACAGGCAGCACGCGTCATGGAGCCCTGCCTTTCGGGGGGGATTATAACAACCTTCACCACCCCTCCGTTCCCCCGTGTCCTTCGTGGTGGAGCTTTTAGGGCAGACTGGCCGCCGCCGTTTTCACGCCGGACCGGCCATTCTCGGTCCCGACCCAGGCAAGCAGCAGCTCCTGACCGCGGCGCACCAGGCGCGGGTAGACGCTCGATCGCCCGCCGCTCATCGTAGCGACGGTCTGCGCCGGCGATCGACGGCCGGACGCGTCGACGCGGCGCAACTGGAACTTTGCTTGCCGATCGACGACTTCAACCCACGTTGCCGCCGCCGAGCCGTCATCCAACACCGCCACCCCCACGCGTCCCGTGGATCCGACATCGTCGAGCCGGACGGGGGCGGCGAACGTCGCGCCCGCGTCCTGCGAAAACGCGGCGAATGCGTGGCCCTGATCGTCCTTCGCGGTGAACCACGCGATCGCAACCGTGCGGCCGTGCGCGCTGATGGCGGGACCATTGACCGGACACGCGCGGATCTCCCAGCCATCGTCGTGCACCGTGCGCGGCGTGGTCCATGCGCCGTTCGCGAATCGAGAGACGGCGATATCGCGGATCTCTCCGGCGCTGCGATCGCGGAATGCGACGATCGGACCGTCCGGCGTCACCGCGGTGGACATCGGACAGCAGTCGCAGACGCGCGCGTCGACGAGGGTGTCCGACGTCTGCGTCCCGTCGCGATTGAACGTCGCGGCGCGAACGCTCATGTCATCCTTGCCGCTCTTCGGGTCCACCTGCCGGCCGTCGAGCCACACCAGCCCGAGGCCGGCGCCGGGCATCTGAAACAACGATGCAAAGCCGTGCTGCGTCTTCGTGCCGTCATGATGCGGCGAGATCGGTGCCGTCCAGGTGCGGCCCTCGTCCTTCGAGAAGACGAGCCGCACGTCGTATGCCTCGTTCTCGGGGTCGGTCGCCTCCGGCCAATGCGCGGCGATCGTGCCATCATCGAGGCGCGCGACCGACGGGACGTCCGCCGCGGTCAGGAACCAGTTCGTTCCGGACGCCGCGGTCCGCGGCTCCGTCCAGCCGGACGCGGAGCGCTCCGCGAATCGCAGTGTCGCGCGCGAGTCGCCAGTGTTGCTTTCGGTGTCGATGTCGACCCAGCTCACGACGGCGCGATCGGCGGACGCGGTCAGCTGCGGCATGCGGCTGTCTTCAGCGGCGGAGAGCGTAAGCGGCGTGATTGCGAACGAGGAGTCTTCAATGCCTGGCGCGCGGGCACACGCCGTAAACAGCGCTGCCAGAACCGCCGCCCAGAGATGCAATCGAGTCATCGGAAGCTCACGATCAGGCTCACCCGCGCCGTGCGCGGAACGGCCGGATGAAAGTGGATATCGTCTACGCCGCCGAGCGGCTCGCCCGGGAGACGTGACGTGAAGTAGTAATCGATGTCGGGGCAAGCCGGTGAAGAATGCGCGCGACCAGGACACGTCGCCATCGTAGACCAGCCACTGCCGCGGGCTGTAATAGTTCGTCCACTCGAGCCCGTACCGCCTGCTGGACGGTCCCGGTTCCGTGGCGCCGACGTCGTGTAGACGAGCTCATCAGGGGACATTTCTATTTCGCGTTGACACCTGTCTGAATCCCGACTGTCCCAATCCCGACTTGACAGGTCGGGTATGGCCCGATACGATGCGCTCCTAATAGTGAGACTCATTATCATTATGTCGCGAAGGAGTCGCATGCGTCTTCGTCCCGTGCTCATCGCCCTCGTGTTGTTGACCGCGTCGGCCGCGCGCGCACAGGAGCGGCCCTATTTCGTCATCTACGATCACTACCTCGAAGAGCCCGGCAATCTCGAGATCGGCCTCGCCACCACTGTCGGCCTGCCGAAGGCCGGCCGGCCGGGTTACACCGCGCCCTGGCTGGAACTGGAGTACGGGATCACTGGGTGGTGGACGACCGAGTTGTACCTGGAGGGAGTCGGAACGCGCCACGATGGATCCGCGTTTACCGGGTGGCGCTGGGAGCATCGGTTCCGACCGTTGAAAAGCGAGCACCGTCTGAATCCCGTGATCTATGTCGAGTACGAGGCCATCAACGAGGCAAGCCGAATCCAGAAGGAAATTGTCGGCAAGGGATCGTTCGAGCCCGAGCCCATCGCTGAATTGCGCGAAGAGCACGAGCACGAGCTCGAAGGCAAGCTCATTGTGTCGAGCGCGGTCGGGTCCTGGAACCTCTCGGAGAACGTCATCGTCGAGAAGAACCTGTCCGCGGACGAAGGCCTCGAGTTTGGCTACAGCGTCGGCGCGTCGCGCTCGCTCGGCAATCTGGCGAGCGGGACGAGTTGTCGCGTGTGTCGCGAAAACTTCATTGCGGGCGTCGAGGTGTACGGCGGCCTGGGCAGCACACAGGAGTCCGGTCTTCGCGAGACGAGGCACTTCATTGCGCCGGTCCTGGCGTGGCGCGCCGCTCCGCGCTCGACGCTGAAGGTATCGACCGGGTTCGGGTTGACCGAGGCGAGCGAACCGTATCTCGTTCGCGTGGGATGGACCTACGAGCTGTCGATCGGGGGACGTCGATGAAGCAAAAGCAGACGACATCGCACCTGACGTTTACCGCGGCGGTCGTTCTGATGTGTCTTCACGCCGTTCCTGATGCGGCTCTTCCACAGGCGCCTGAGCACGACGCTGGCTGGGCCGCGCCGGCGCGCGCGGCGGCGATCCCCAATCCTCTCGCGAACCGGCCCGACGCGGCCGCCGGCGGACGGAAGGTGTTCGCGGAGCGGTGTTCGACGTGCCACGGCGCCGATGGCCGCGGCACGACGAAGGCGCCGGACCTCGCCAGCGCCGGCGTTCAGGCCCAAAGCGACGGCGCGCTCTTCTGGAAAATCAGCGGCGGAAACACCCGCCGAGGGATGCCGTCGTTCAGTTTTCTGCCCCCGCCTCAGCGATGGCAGCTCGTGCTCAATTTGCGCGCGCTCGGCAAGCCGCCGCAGGCTGTCGCACCGTAGCGCTCCAGAAACGGCGTGGTATCGCGGATTCTTCCTGCTCCTTCAGCCCGGGATGTGAACTGATATAGTACTCCGCCAACCGGAGGTCGTGATGAATCGCCGCACGTTCATCGGAAACGCAACCATGGCCGCCACTGGTGTGCTGCTCGACTGGCGCGACATTCTCGCGCAGACGGCGAAAGGCGCCCCCGGCGCCACGGTTGCCACGACTGCGGGCAAGGTGCGCGGGCTGGTGATCGACAAGGTCAACGCATTCAAAGGCGTTCCCTACGGCGCCTCCACCGCGGGCGGACGCCGCTTCCTGCCGCCGGCGAAACCGCAGCCGTGGACCGGCGTGCTCGATACCTTCGAGCTGGGTCATCGCTCACCGCTCATCGACTCGGTTCTCGTCCCCGAATGGGCGCCGCTCAACATCCGAGAGCCGATGGGCGAGGACTGCCTGAACCTCAACCTCTGGACGCCGAGTGTTGCCAGAGGCGGCAGGCGACCGGTGATGGTGTGGCTGCATGGCGGCGGGTACGGCGCTGGCTCGCCCGGAATGATTCCATACGACGGCGCCAACCTCGCGCGCAAACACGATGTCGTCGTGATCGGCATCACGCATCGGCTGAACGCGTTCGGATTCCTCTATCTCGCGGAGCTCGGCGGCGAGAAGTTCGCCGACGCCAGCAACGCGGGGATGCGCGACATCATCGCCGGGCTCGAATGGGTCCGCGACAATATCGAGAGCTTCGGCGGCGATCCCGGCAACGTCACGATCTTCGGTCAGTCGGGCGGCGCCGGAAAAGTGAGCACGCTGCTCGGCATGCCGGCGGCCCAGGGGCTGTTCCATCGTGCTGTGGCGCAGAGCGGCTCGGCAATCACCAGCATGCCGGCGAGCGCGGCAACGCAAAGCGCGGAAACATTCATGGCGCGCCTCGGTCTCACAGGCCACCAGGTCGAGGAATTGCAGAAGCTGCCGATGGAACAGATCCTCTCGGCCCTGCAACCGCGTGCGGGCGCACCGACGCCGCCGACGACCACGGGAGCGCCGGAAGGGGCACGAGGCGGACGCGGTGGCGGCCGGGGTGGCGGCGGCGGATTCAACGCGTCGCCCGTCGTCGACGGCAAATCGCTGCCGCACGACGTCTTCAACCCCACGGCAACCTCGCTGTCGGCCAGCGTGCCGCTGCTCATCGGCTCGACGGAGACCGAAGTGACGTGGAACGTCAACACCGATTACACGGTCCCCGCCGACGACGCCGCGTTGCGCGATCGGGTGAAGCGGACGTTGCGGAGCGACGATGTGCAGGCGGAGAAGGTCGTCGCCATCTACCGCAAAGGCCGGCCGAAGGCGAGCACTCTCGACCTCGCGTTGATCATCGAAACCGATGCCTCGCAGTTCCGCAGCGGCACCGACACGCAGGCGGAACGGAAGGCGGCGCTGGGCAAAGCCCCTGTCTACATGTACCGGTTCCAGTGGTACTCGCCCGTCAGCGGCGGACGGCTTCGCGCCATGCATTGCATGGACATTCCGTTCGTCTTCGAGAACGTCGATCTGTCGAAGACGGTGGTCGGCGATGGTCAGGATCGCTACGCGCTCGCCAACAAGATGAGCAGCGCGTGGGTGGCGTTCGCGCGCAGCGGCGATCCGAACCACAAGCTGCTGCCGAAGTGGGAACCGTTCAGCGCGGAGAAGCGGTCGACGATGATCTTCAACACCGAGTGCCGCGCCGTGAACGATCCATATCGGGAGGAGCGGCTGGCGATTGCCGCAGCGCAAACGTCGCGCATTCAGACGCAAGGCCGAATCTAAATGAAGCACACGTCAGAAACGCCCAGCCTCGCCGCCGAAGCGTATAGCGTCGTACGCGACCGCATCGTGCGCGGCGAGCTCGTCCTCGGCCAGTCAATCTCCCGCCGCAAGCTGGCCGCCGAGCTCGGCATGAGCTTCCTGCCGGTGTCGGAAGCGCTGTTGCGGCTCGAGGTCGAAGGACTCATCGAGAGCCGTCCACGTGCCGGCACTCGCGTCCGCATTCCCACCTCCGAGGACGTGCGCGGACACTTCATCGTCCGCGAAGCGCTGGAAATGCAAGCGGCGAGTCTGTTCGCACAGACGGCCAGCCGGTCCGAGCGAGCCGAGCTGCGAAAGCTCGCGGCTCGAGTCGACGCGCTGGCCGTGCAGGTGGATCGCACGCTCTTCTATGCGGCGCTGCACCACAAGCTGCATCGGCGTATCGCCGAATGCGCGCGCTGCCCGATGCTCAGCGATGCCATCG
>WNFV01000642.1_pt1 | contig 89105 bp, 82 predicted proteins | sample 5400101 | NCBI WGS metagenome assembly WNFV01 (sample SAMN13153361, study PRJNA577476) | soil metagenome | isolation source: 115 cm soil or saprolite under grassland replicate 1 | place: USA:California | collected 2016-06-15
GCATCCGAATCGAACCGCAGCCCGAGCTTGTCTGCGCGCGCGTTGTCCGCAGCAATCTGTGCGTCGATCAACTCGGCGTCCTCGCCCGTTTCGGAAACGGCTGCGGCGCGCGACGTGAGCCCCGCGCGGATCGCCTCGCGGTAGCTCGCCACGTCCTGCACGGGATGCACGTACGCGTGCGCATGCGGCGCAAAGGTGACGCGGCCGAGGCGATCGACAAGCGATGGCGTCGGCAGCACCCCACCGCCGCGCGCCAGGGCGAACCACGTATTCCAGAGCGGCCGCAGTAATTGCGGCACGACGATCGACCACAGCAACCGATGCACGCGCCGGCGGTACTGGTTCAACACCACGCGCGCGAGTCGATCATTCGTCGCGCCCCAATTGTGCGAAAAGCATTCGTACGGGACGCCGATCGCGGCGCCGGCCGCGCGGAGCTCGTGCTCCGTGTAGTCCTTGAACCCGACCGGCGGGTCGGGCGGTTTGTTGAAGTTCAACTCTTCGCCCGTCGCCAGTTCCTGAAACGTCCCCGGCTGGAGACGCAGCACCGGCTTGCCGTCTGACGTCTCCGCGATGCGCTCGCCGCTGATCGGATCGAACGTGGCATCCTGGACGCTCGAATTCTTGAGGACGCCGACGAACATGCTGCTCAATTGCAGCCGTAGGAGCGTGGCGTCGGTGTACTTGTCCAACTCACGCAGGCGCACTAACGCCGGCGCGAGCATCGACACGCCGCGCCGCTGCCCCGGCCGCAACGGTTCGAACATGTGGAGCACCTGGCTCGCCGGCACGCGATGGACGGTCGCTGAACTATTGACGGCGTCGTCCTCGCCTGGCGGTGTCTCTCGGAACCAGTAGGCGACGCGCCGGCCGATCGCGTCGTACTCGATCCCGGCCTTGATCTCATTGCCGTCGGCCGCGCGCATCGTGTGCTCGGCCGGGCAGATCTCGGCGGGGAGAATCTGCACCTGCAGCGGCACGGGCAGACCGTCTTCAGGCTTCCGACGCCGGAGTCGGATGAAGCACTCGCCGTCGACCACCATATTGCGGACGGCCAGGCTCTGTAGTCCTCCGAGATCGAGCACGCCGTCCGCATCCGCGAACGCAGCCCAGTCCTCCCAGAGCAACTGCACCGCCTGGCGGAACGTCTCATCGGTCGCGCGCGAGAGTGGTTTGATTCCCCACCCGACGATGTCGTCGACCAACGTCTCGACGATCGCGCGCGCCCAGGCGTCGTTTCTCACCGCGTGTCGGCAGCGCGCGCGGATCGTCGTCGCCGACGCGGTCGCAACATTGGCGCTCACATCCGGCGCGTCCCATCCGATCGCGCGGCGTCCCGTGGAGGCCGATTCATACGGCGCGCGGGCCACGACCCGCGGCACGTTGCCGACCGGTGCGACCTCACGACCCATGCTGAATAACGATCTCAAAGCCTCGAACGCCATCTCATCTCCCTTGCGGCACGCCGGCCGCGATTACGTCGCCTTCCGTTGTGCGTACACTTCGCGCGCGAGCGCGCCGAACTGCTCGCGCTGCACGTCCGCGCCTGACGGGTACAGCGTCGACGCCATCGGCCGCTGCCAGTCCTGGTAGCGCGGTGCGCGTGGATACGTCCAGGGCGGCGCCGGCGGCGGCGTCGGCGCGGGATCCTGCCACGCTCGACGGACCTGCGCGTCGGCGCGATAGCGCGCCTCAAGTTCGGCTTGCGCCTGCTCCGCGAGTGCCCGGTTGCGGTCGCGATCGGCGGGCATGATGCCGTCGCGCCATGCGAGGACCAACGCACGCAGCGCCGCATAGTCCAGTGTCGTGACGTCGAGCGCGATCGCCGCGGTGACACCGCGCCGCGCCAGCTCCCGCGCGGCAGCCGCGTCACCGGACGCCGCGAGCTGCTGGAGCGCGGCCACTTTCGCGCGGCGGTAATCTGGCTTGGCGTCGCCTCTCATGCGCTGGCGCCTCTGAGCCGTTCGGCCATGCGCGTCAACATTGACTCTTCCGAACGCGCGCCGCTGATGCGCGTCAGGAGCTTCAGTGCGGCGCGGGCGTACACCGCCGTATCGAGTGCGTGATTCGCGGCGCGGTCCTCCACCCAGACCATCGCCGCGACGCCGTTCCGCCGTTTGGTTTCGCGATGCTCCGCGCAGAGCTGCGCGAGGTATTCCTCGTCGCAGCAGCGCCGCGAGAGGTGCATGTAGCCCGGGCCCGCCGCGGCCATCTCGACGCCGAGCGCGAGCTCGAGCTTGAGGCCATCAACGTTCAGTGTCGCCGGCGGCTTGCTCGCATCGAATTTCAGGATCGACGGCTCGCCGAAGCGTCCGCCGACGCCCTTCACGGCGATGATCCGCCGCGGGCGTCGAGCGGCCAGTGCGTACGCGACACGTTCCGGCAAATAACCAGCATCCACGCACGTCGTGATGATCGAGAGTGCGGCGCCGCTCGCGTGTCGGCCCACGATTCGCCGCCGCGGCCCCAGCCGATCACCTGGACTTCGAAGCGATCGATCTGCACGTCGACGCCGGCGGTGAGACAGATGACGCCGGCAGGTGCGTCGATATTGGCGCCGTAATCTTCCAATCGTGCAGCCAGGGCGTGCGGCTGCACGCGGGCGCCGCGGTCCTCCCACGGCTCGGCGAGACTCGTCGTGACGAACGACATCAATGCCGCTGGACCGCTCGCGCGAGCCGCGCGCCATTTCTGGACGAGCCGCGCGAGCGTGACATCGCCGATCGTCGAGATCATCGCCGGCACGTGATAGCCACGCGCGCCCGGATCGATCGCGGTCGCCGTTGGCCTCCAGCGGCCGCCGGCCACAAGGCGACGTCGCGCCGGCTCGTCGTGCTGTGCACCGCACTGCGGGCATTCGAGGCGCGCGGACTCGGGATCGCGATCCTTGTATACGACACGGAAGTGTGCCGGATCGCTCCATGTCGTAAAGTCCTCGTGTTCGCACGACTCGCAGCGCAGTATGTACCGCCGTTGATCGGTCGATTGGAATTGCGCGTGAATCGGACCATCCACGAGCAGCGGCGTCGACAGGAGCACCAACAAGCCGTCATAGAACGCGGACGTTCTGTTCGCGAGCAGCGTTGCGGCATCGCCCTCGTCGAGCACCGCGAACCGTTCGAACTCGTCGGCGATCGCGCGGCGCGCGGAAATGCCGGCAAACGAATTCGGCGTCCCGCTGCCAGCCAGGATGAGCGATCCGCCTGGATAACTTTTCTCGAGCAGCGTCGACTCGGCCTCACTCTCGGCGTTGCGCGGGGCACGTCGTCCACGCACGATCGATCGCAGGCTCGGCGTCGATCGGATCATGTCTGCGAGCGCGCCGCGACTGCGCCGCTTCGCGTCATCGAATGACGGCATCAGCCACAAGATCGCGGACGGATCGTGCTGCATCCAATAGCCGACGGCGTTGTGCACGGCCTCGGATTTCCCGACTTGATGCGCGCCCATCATCACGATGCGTCGCACGTCGGGATTGCCCGCCGCGTCCTGAATCTCGGTGAGGTACGGCGCCGTCGCGTTGTTCCATCGGGCGCCGCGCGACGGACTCGACGCCGGCAGGCGACGATGCGCCTCCGCCCACTGAGAGATCGTGAGATCGGGCGGTGGGTCGAACGCCGGCATGACCGCAGCGATCAGCGCGGCAGATGGATTCATGCGGCGGCGTCCTCATCAGCCGTTCCCTTCGTGTTCAACCCCGCGACTGTTTGCACCTGGGCGAGCTCCCGCAGCGCCTCGGTGATCAATTGCTTGACGAGCGCCTCATGCTCGCGTGGCAGGCCGGCCAGTACCGCCCGCCGTGGCACCGCCAGGAGCGACGCTTTGGCGGCCGCGGCGATCGCCCGCTGCGCCGATGCGACGTCCTTCGCTCGAATGAATTCGCCACGGGCTTCCCGCAGCTTCAGCTCCGTCAACTTCCGCTGTACGCGCGCCAGTTTTGCGCGCTCGGCGCAGAGGTCCAGCGTCGGCCGCGTACGAGCCGCGCGCGCTCGACGCCATGTTGCAATCGCCGGCACGTCGTACCGCGCAGCGCCGGGTTTACCCGGTCGCGGGCCAGGCGCACCGCGCTCGATCAGTCGGTCGAGCGCCCGCGGCGATTCGAGACTGAGAGCGGCCACCGCCTCGCGGCGTGTCGAGAGCCGACGCGTTCCCTTTCGCTTCCGATCTGACATTCGTCTATGTTTCGTCCGAAAAACCAGTCGTTTCCCTATGAACGACCGCGCCACAGGCTTTGTGAGCGACGATCGCAAACGGCATCGCGCGAAGTCGGCGCCGTACCCGATCGCACGTCCTGGGGCACCGCCGGAACGTCCTCCCCTCCCCCTGGGGGGAGTCTTGCGAGCTGTGCAAGTCCTGCGCGGCGCTTACCCGCTTTCAGGCGAAGGACGTCAGGAGCCTCAGCCTCCGTCGCCGGCGCAACGTCGAGCCTCGGACGCGATGCGTACGCGCGCGACACGTTCGACGTCGGCCCGCGTGAACAGGCGTAACCCTGACGTCGTTCGCATCGTCGCCGAGGTTGGCCGCTCGCCCGTTTTTGGGCTACGGAAATTACCCGTCGCCATGCTCGCCGGCTGCTTTCGCCACGCGCGCGGGCGCGACGTTCATTTGGTGCGCGGCGTCAGTAGTCGCTTTCCCCTTGGAAACTAGTTCCACGTGGGGGCTAGTTTTGCGCGCTCAACGATTGGCGCGCGGTCACTGACGTGCGCGCCCTGCTGGAGCTCCAGGATCTTCACGTAGCGTGCGATTGCCGCGTCGTACGTCGCTTCGAACTGCGCCGGATCGTTCAGCTTGGCGCGCCAACGCGCGATCGTCATTCGATCCGGTAGGCCGTTCTTGCCAGCCTGAAACGTCTGTTTCGGATTTCGGAGGCTCAGCTCGACATCTACCTGGCGACGTACTGGCGACCGGCGTGAGGTTTGGACTCGACGTCTCATGGTTCCACGCGACGACAGCCGTCATCGGAACGCCAGTCGACGCGATCCGGCTTCTGAAGCGTCAACCCGTCAAGCAGGCCCGTATTCATTGGCGATTCCTGCGTTTTCAAAGTGTCAACGCCTGAAACGGTTTGACGGTTTAAAAATGCGAGTTCAGCCCCGGGTTCATTGAGGTTTTGACGGTTTGACGGTTTGGAAGGGGGGAAACGAGACCAGGCGTCCTCGAACCGGTCCCGATGGTAGCCGCGGGCGCTCCCGTTCGATTTCGGGATGATGTCGAATTTCTTGAGCCGATCAGCGACGGCGCGTTGACTGATTGGCTTGCCGTCCTTCCAATCGCCCCACGGCCGCGAATCGAGCGCCGCGAGCGCAGCTACAAGCTGCTTGGACGCGATGAACGCCGCGGGCTCACTGTCGAACACCTCATAGATGTCGTGGAGTAGCTCGACGTTGATGTCGGAATCTTCGACAGCGCCCGCGAGTGTCACCGCCGCGCGGCGCGCACGATCTGGCCAGTCCCCGCCGATAAGGTCCGCGATCGCAAGTAACGGTTCCCACACATCGGCCTGCCGATCGCCCAGTTCGGGCGGCAACGCCGGCCGAGCGGCCCGGAGCGTGTCAATCACCGCCGGCCGCCCCGCCCACAGCGCGAGCTGCTCGCGGAGCGGTGCCGCCTCGGCGTGGCCGTCCCGTTCGCGCCAGCGCGCGCACGGTTCGTCATTCGTCCGCCGACGTAATTCGATCCGGATCGCACGATCACTAATCGTCCCTGGCAACTCGCCGATGCCGGCGATCGCCTTGGCGCCGAAGGTCCTGAAGTCGCGGTACGAGATGGTGTTGCCCTGGCCGACGCAGAGACTCGCTTTACCGCTGCTGCGGTACCCCGTGTTGAGGATGCCGCGTAGCGCCTCTGCGTATTCCCTCTCGCCATTGAACGCCGCGTCGCTCTCGTCCAGCAGTAGTGTCGGCCGCTCCGCGTCGACTTTCCGAATGAGCACGGCCGCGCTCATCCGCCCGGTGAGCCATGGCCGCGCGACGAGCGGCTCCAGCGTTTCCAGCAGCCGCGTCTTGCCGGCGCGCTTCGTCGCGCTCGTCACTTGCAAGTACGGCGTGCAGTCGAAGGCTTGGATGGCGTGCGTATGTGCTGTCCACAAATCGGCCGCGACAACTTGATCGTCTGTGAGAACAACGTAGCGGCGGATAAAGCCGTCAACGTCGAATAACACGCGGCCGAACGCGAGCGCATCGAACACGCGAGCCGTGAGCGTGCTCATGCGGGGGCCTCCGGTCGTCGTGTCCGCACACGAAGCGCGCGGTACTCCTCGAGGAGTCGGTGATGCCGATTGCGGAGCCGAGCATGGTCGACAGTCAGATCGTGGAGCGTGTGGATCGCCCGCTGCGCAAGCTGGCGGTACGCCGCGGCCTCGACGAGTGCCTCAACGATTAGATCATCGTCGTCGATCGTTGTCGTCGGCTCCTCTGTGAGCGCCCAGCAGATCTCGTCGGCTGTTATGGTGGCGACCGAGTCTGATCGCATCAGGCTCGACGCCTCGGCATCATGACCGGCACTGACTGGCTCTCAACCCATTGATCGCACCATTCAGCGCGAGTGAGAATTTCACCGCGGCCGCCGATACGCGCGGCTTTCAGTCGGCCGGCGTGAATTTCTCGAAGGACGAAACGCCGACCGCGTTTCAAGTAGTTCGCCGCTTCAGACGCGGTGAGCCATGGCGTCGCGACTGGGTCGGTCATCGGCGCTTTCCCAGCGCGCGCGCTTCAGCGAGCTGTCGCGCGGCCTTGCGAACGGCGCCGATTCTGAATAACCGTGTTCCGCGGGCAGTTCGGATCGCAGCCGGCAATTTGCCACAGCGATCCCAATTGCGAATCGTTTCAGGCGTGACGCCACATAGATCTGCAGCGTCCCCCGTGGTCACATATTGAACGTCCACCCTGTGCTCCTGCTTCATCGGCGCAGCAGGAGTCTTCCACGGTCGTAGTGACGTTAGCGGCGCTGTGTCACTAGTTTTTTTGCTCGGTAAAAACGGCGCAGATGCGCTTGGATTCGGCGCTCTTGTTCTTGCGTCGCGAGCGTGAACCAAGTCCGCGAGCGTTGAAGGTATGAGCGGACCGCGGCCGCGGCGCTGAGATGCGGGTTCGCCGCGCGCAGTTTATCGATCGCGTGCAGGAGCTTTCGCTGCTTCGCGCGTTGCGTGTCCGCCAGACGTTTCGCCGCAACACTCGCTTGCTTACTGCGTTCGTGAAATTGATTCGATTCTTCGATCTGGCGGCCGAGCGCGATGTGTTCGGCGCGCCGCTGCGCCGGATCGGGATATCTGTCCTCGATGTAACGGCCCCAATGGTCCTCGACAAGCTGCTGGATTTGAGCTCGCCCCGTGTCGATGCCGAACTGGCTGCACCCTTCGGGCGTTACACGTCGCGCCGAGCGCTTGGCCAAGGCTGCCTCCTCAAAGCAGCTCCTCAAGGTGAAGATTTCGACGGCAGGCGCCGAGGTAGCGCCGTTCGGGTTGCAATCCCTAGCCGTCGAAGGTGCGCGTCAATTCTATGCGCGGTCGGGTTCCGAACCTCTGGAAAGGAGAATACGGCAATCTTGCGGCAATTCTCGAGGCGAAATTTGGTCGGGATGGCCGGATTCGAACCGGCGACCCCCTGACCCCCAGTCAGGTGCGCTATCCAGGCTGCGCTACATCCCGATATGACGTTGTCGCTACGCGGACCGCTTCCGGCGCGCGTGAGGGGCGCGCGCCGATCCGTTTCGTCCCGCCGTCTTCCCGCGCGATGGTTTGACCCGGCTCGCCGGCACCGCCCGCGCACGCGCCGGCGACGATCGCGCCGGCGGCGGCGCGAGTCGAAAATCGTCTCGGCCCGATCCGGCCAGCAGGTCGAGAATCGATCGCAGTCCGCGCTTCACCGCCGTGAGCCGCTCGCGCGCGTTCTGGCCGATCAACTCGTCGATCGCGTGCGCGTCGGCGGCCACTGGCGCGGTTTCCTCTTCGATCCGTCGCCGGACGCCCGCGAGCGTCAGCCCTTCGACGAGCAGCAGATGCTTGATGCGCAGCACCTGCTCGACGTCCTCGCGGCGATAGACACGCGGCGCACCGGCGCTTTTCGTCACCCCGAGCTCGGGAAACTCCGATTCCCACGAGCGCAGCACGTAGGGCTGCAGTTTCGCGAGGTCGCACACCTCAGCCGCCTTGAACAAGGCGCGCTTCGGAATCTCGACCTGTGCGGACGTTTCCGGCATCACAACCGTGGGGAAAGTATATCGCACCCGCTCGGCTAGGCCTTCGCCAGAACGCTTCGCGCGACATCTGGCCGCGCGCTACACGCCCGAATGACCAAAGCCCTGGCCGGCACGCGATGTCGCCGGCAATTCCGGAACCTCGTCCCACGTCACGCGGACGACCGGGGCGACGACGAGCTGCGCGATCCGCATGCCGCGCGCGACGGTGAACGGCTCGCGTCCCAGGTTGATGAGCGGCACGCGCACTTCGCCGCGATAGTCGGCGTCAATCGTCGCAGGCGTGTTTGGCATGCTGATGCCGTGCTTCACCGCAAGGCCCGATCGCGGCCGCACCTGCCCTTCGAATCCGTCTGGAATCGCCACCTCGAGGCCTGTCGGCACCAGCGCAATCTGCCCCGGCCCGAGCACGACGTCGGCTTCGACCGCAGCATGCAGATCCATGCCTGCGGCGCTCGCGGTCATGTAGGTTGGAAGCGGCAACCCGTCCGAGGACGCAAGCCGGCGGATTCTCACGGTGAGCTCGGTGGGCACGCTCATCTCCTTCGTGCGCGCGCGCGCTGCGATGCGGCGTCGGCCCGCCGACGCCGGACCTGAATTCGGATCGGCGATCCGACGAAGCCGAACTCCTGGCGCAATTGATTGATCAGGAATCGTTCGTACGAAAAATGAAAGGTGGTCGCAACGTTCGTAAAGAAGACGAACGATGGCGGCGCAATGCCGATTTGCGCGACGTACATGATCCGCACGTGCTTGCTGCCGGGGCTCACGGGCGGATTCGCAGCGGTAATCGCTTCGACGAACTTGTTCAACGCCGACGTGGGAACGCGCTTCCGGCGCGCGTCGGCAATCCGGTCCATGGTTTCGAGAATCTTGGGCGTGCGCTCCCCTGTCAACGCCGAGACATGCAGGATGGGCGCGTAGTCGAGAAACCGCATGTGCCGCCGCGTCTCGTCGTCGAACTTCTTCGAGAAGTCCGGCCCGCGATCCTTCACGAGATCCCACTTGTTCGCGAGGATGACGATGCCGCGGCCGGCTCTGTCGACCTCGCCGCCGATCGCCGCGTCGTGGTCGGTGGCGCCTTCCTTCGCGTCGAGAATCAGGGCCACGACGTCGGCATCGGCGATCGACTCTTTCGCAAGCGACACGCTCACCATCTCGACTTTTCCGCCGCGTCCCACGCGGCCGGGCCGCCGCATGCCGGCCGTGTCGACGATCCGGAAATGACGGCGATGCCACAACAGCGGCGCGTCGATCGCGTCGCGCGTCGTGCCCGGCATGTCGCTGACGAGCACACGTTCTGCGCGTAGCAGACGATTCACGAGCGACGACTTGCCCACATTCGGACGCCCGACGATGGCGATGCGGGTTTCTGGGGAGGCCGGAGGCCGGAGACTGGCGGCTGGTGGATCCTCACGATCTTCAGGCGGCTCATTTAGTCTCAAGCCGCCAGCCTCGAGCCTCTTGACGATCTCATCGAGCAGCTCCGCAACGCCCTGGCCATGCTCGGCTGAGATCTCGAGAACCGGGTCGAACCCGAGCTGATAGAACTCCAGCGCCGATTTCTGTGAGCGCTTGTCGTCGGTCTTGTTGATGGCGAGGAGCACGGGCCGGCCGGTTTCGCGCACCTCGCGGGCAATCCGCTCGTCGCCGGGGACGAGCCCTTCACGGCCATCGACAACCAGCACAAGGAGATCGGCGCCGACCATCGCGCGCTGGCCCTGCTCGACGACGAGCTCGTGCAGCGGATCCTCGCTCGCGCCGAACAGCCCGCCCGTGTCGAAGAGCTGAAACGAGGCGCCGCCCCAGACGACCGGCCGGGCCAACGCGTCGCGGGTGGTCCCAGCCACGGGAGCGACGATCGCGCGACGGCTGCCGGTCATTCGATTGAAAAGCGTCGATTTCCCAACGTTTGGGCGGCCGACGAGCACGACAGCTGGGGTTTTACGGGGCATTTTTCAGCAAGGTTCAGCGACACTTAGCCTCGGCATTGACAGCGTAAGTGTCACAATCTATAGTATTTACAAGCCCTCAGGAGACTCTAAGCATGATCAAGGTCGACATCGTCAACGAAGTGTCGAAAATTGCCGACATCACCAAGGTCAAAGCCGAGGTTGCGGTCGATGCGGTTTTCGATGCGATGCGGACCTCCATGCAGCGGGGCGAGCGCATCGAGCTGCGCGGGTTCGGTGTGTTCCAGGTGAAGCCGCGGAAGCGCGGAATCGGCCGTAACCCCCGCACGGGCAAGGAAGTGCGCATTCCGCCCGGACGCACCATCCGCTTCAAGCCGGGCAAAGACCTCCAGAATATCGGCTGACTTTGGATCCCACTCCGGCCGTCACGTGGCTGCCGCGGCCCAAGTTCCGCGACCGCATCTGGCTGCACCTCCTCCTGTTCGTCCTGACCATCGCCACGACGACGCTGGTCGGCGCGGAGCACTACGCCGGGTATCTGCTGGACTTTACGGCGCGCGACCTATCGATATCGATCGATCTGATTCTCCGGGGGTTCTGGTACAGCGGCACCATCCTCGCGATTCTCGGCTGCCACGAGCTGGGCCACTACTTCGCCTGCCGCTATTATGACGTCGACGCGTCGCTGCCGTTTTTTCTGCCCGTGCCGCCGCCAATGCTCACCGGCACGCTCGGCGCGTTCATCCGCATTCGCGAGCCGATTCCAAGCAAGCGGATGTTGTTCGACATCGGCATCGCCGGACCGATTGCCGGCTTTCTCGTGGCCGTGCCTACGCTCTTCATCGGCATCGCGATGTCGCATGTCGTCCAGATTCCGCCGAACGCGGGAAACCTCCTCGAGCTCGGCGAGCCGCTGCTGTTCAAGCTGGCGTCGTGGCTGCTGTGGGGCACGCAGCCGGCCGGCTACTCGCTGAACATGCACCCGATGGCGTTCGCCGCCTGGTTCGGCCTGCTCGCCACGGCGCTCAACCTGTTCCCCATGGGACAGCTCGATGGCGGCCACATCTGCTACGCCGTCCTCGGCCGATGGTCGACCTACGTCACGTTTCTGATGATCGCCATCGCCATTTCGCTCGCGGTGTTCTTCTCGTCGAGCTGGATTGTCTGGACGGTGCTGACCGTGGCGATGCTGTTCATGTTCGGACCGAGGCATCCACGCGTGTCCGACGAAGAGGTGCCGCTCGATCGCGCACGAATCCTGCTCGCGATCTTCGCGGTCGTGATGTTCCTCGTCTGCTTCACGCCCGCGCCCATTCAGCCGATGGAGCTCATCGGACGCTGACATTTCAGCCGCCTCCGCGCCGGAGGCGCTTCCGCCTTCGCTGAAGCTCCGGCGGACCGCCAAAGCCTTGGCGGCGGCTGGTCGGCGAGCCTCGCCGAAGCTCGCAAAGCAAGCCCCGCGAGCGAAGGCGCGAGGTCAGATTTCAGATTCAGAGGACATTGAGCGGATCGACGTCGACCACAACGCGGCGCTGCAGCTCGGGGCGCGCCGCGATCGCCGTCGTCACTGCCTGCCGAATCGTCCGGCGGTTCGTGCTTTTGATCAGCAGCTGCGCGCGGTATTCGCCGCGCAGCCTGCCGAGCGGCGCGGGCGCCGGTCCGAGCACGCGCAGGTCGCGTGCGCCCGGAGCGTCTCTCACCCGCTGCACGATGTCAGCCGCGTCGTCCATCGCACCGGCGAACGTTTTCGAGCGGACGACCACGTTGACAATGGCGACGAGCGGCGGATATCGCATCGCCTGCCGGAACTGCAGCTCGCGAGCGTAAAACGCCGGATAATCCTGCCGGTACGCGAGCTGGATGCTGTAGTGCTCGGGATAGAGCGTTTGCACGATGGCCTCTCCCGGCTGCTCGCCGCGTCCCGCACGGCCAGCCACCTGCGTCAGCAACTGGAACGTCCGCTCGGACGCCCGAAAGTCCGCGAGGCCGAGACCGACGTCGGCCGACACGACGCCGACGAGCGTGACCCGCGGAAAGTCGTGGCCCTTCGCGATCATCTGCGTGCCGACGAGCACGTCGATGTCGCCGTTGCGGAAGCGGCCAAGCAGCGTTCCGAGCGCGCCTCTCCGCCGAATCGCATCGCGATCGAGGCGGCCAACACGCGCCGACGGCGCAGCCTTCCTCACCTCGGCCTCGACGCGCTCGGTGCCGAAGCCGGTCTGGTCGAGATAGGCTCCGGCGCAGAGCGGACACGCAGTCGGCACGCGTGCGGTGTAGTTGCAATAGTGGCAGCGGGCGCGCCGCGCGGATCCTTCACCATGGACCACGAGCGAGACGCTGCAATTCGGACAGTCGAGCGTCCCGGCGCACTGGCGGCAGAACACCGCTGTCGCGAAGCCGCGGCGGTTCAGCAGCACGAGCGATTGCTCGCGGCGCTCGAGTCGCGTCTGGATGGCATCGCGCAGCGCCCGGCTGAGAACGGCGTCCGGACCTTCGGCCGCGTATTCTTCGCGCATGTCGACAATCGTCACCGCGGCCAGCGGGCGATCCAGCACGCGGCGCTCGAGAACGACGCGCTCGTATTTGCCCGTCATCGCATGGTGGTAACTCTCCATCGACGGCGTCGCCGACCCGAGCACCACGAGCGCGCCGGCGCGCTGTCCGCGCACGATGGCCACGTCGCGTCCGTTGTAGCGCGGACTCTCCTCCTGCTTGTACGAAGCGTCGTGCTCTTCATCGACGACGATCAGCCCCACCCGCTCGAGCGGCGCGAACACCGCCGATCGCGTGCCGACGACGACGTCGATGACGCCGCGGCGGATGCGCTGCCACTGATCGTGACGCTCGCCATCGGAGAGGCCGCTGTGCTGGATGGCCACGCGGTCGCCAAAGGTCTGGCGAAACAGCGACGCGACCGCCGGGGTGAGCGCGATTTCGGGGACGAGCAGCAAGACGCGTCGGCCGGCCGCGCGGACGTCCGCGGCGAGCCGGAGATAGATTTCTGTCTTGCCGCTGCCGGTGACGCCGTGCAGGAGCGCCACACGGAACGCGCGCGCGTCGGCGAGCGCGCGGAGACGGTCGAAGGCGGCCGCCTGCTCAGGAGTCAGCTGGCGGACAGAGGCAGGGACGGCGGCCGCGTCAGGGACGGAGGTGGATGGCACCGATCTCGTGCCAGTAGGGACGGAGGTGGGGCCAAACGCGTCGGGAGGCTCGGACGCGGCAAACGGGTTGCGGTCGACTCGATCGCTGCGGATGCTGATGTAGCCGTGCCGCGCGAGACGGGAGATGGCAGCCGGTGCAATTCCACGCGAGGCGAGGACGGGAGTGGGAACGCCGGCGGGCGATCCCGCCAGCAGCTCCAACGCCTCGCGTTGGCCACCTCGTAGCGGCGGGCCCATGTGCCCCCCCGGGCCGGCGCTCGGGTCAGTCGCCGGCGCAACCGCCAGCGCCTCCAGTCCCGCCGCCGTAATCGCCGCCACGCGAGTGGTCTTGTGCGCGTCGACACGGGCACCGCGCGCCATCGGCGGGAGCAGCGCCGGAATCGTGTCGCCGACGCCGGCCGCATAGTACTCAGCCGTCCACCGCGCGAGCGCGACGACGTCCGCCGGCACGAACGCGTCCGCGTCAAGGGCCTGGCGGATCGGTTTGACGCCGGCCGCCGCCCCGGCGTCCGCGACATGATCGATGACAATGCCGGTGACGACGCGCGAGCCCAGGGGGACGAGCACGCGCGCCCCAACGACCGGAACGGCGACGCCCTCCGGCACCAGATATGTCAGGAGATCGAGGTTGGGAACAGGGACGGCTACTTGTATGAACAACGACGATAAGTATGAAGTACGACGTACGAAGTCTGGCTTCAGACGTCAGACTTGAGAAGTTCTCTGACCACCTTCATGTCCTCCCATACCTCGCGTTTCGAGGAGGGGTTGCGCAGCAAGTACGCGGGATGAAACGTGGGAATCAGTTTCGCGCCGCGATAGTCGTAGACGCGGCCGCGCAGCCGTGAAATGGGATCGAGCGTGCGCAACAGCGTCCGCGCCGCGAATGTGCCCAGCGCCACGATCACTTTCGGCTTGATGATGTCGATCTGCTGGAACAGGAACGGCTCGCACGTCTGGACTTCGTCCTGCTCGGGGTTGCGGTTGCCCGGCGGCCGGCATTTGATCACGTTGGCAATGTAGACGTCCTCGCGCTTGAGGCCGATCGCCTCGATGATCTTCGTCAGCAGCTGCCCGGCACGGCCGACGAACGGAATGCCCTGCACGTCTTCGTCGGCGCCCGGCGCCTCGCCGACGAACATCAGATCGGCCTCGGGATTGCCCACGCCAAACACGATTTGCTTCCGTCCCTGCGTGTGCAGTTTGCAGCGCGTGCAGTCGCCGATGTCGGCGCGCACGGCCGCGAGCGCGTCGGCCGCACTCCTGAAGAACGCGGCGGCCGGTTCAGGCAGGACACGTGGGTCGGTCCCCACGTGATGCCCGGTCGCGCGGGTTGCGTCATCACGGGCAGCCTGGGTTACGTCATGGCTGCTCGCGAGGCTGCCGGGATCGCCGCGCCGGCGCCACACCGCGTCGCGGCTTACGCCGTCGACGCCGAGCTCCGCCGCGAACTTCAAGTGTTCGGTGAGCTGATCGCGATCCATGAAAGGTCAGCCGGTATGCCCGGCGACCGCATGCGGTTTCGACGCGAGCAGCTTCTCCACCCGATCGAGGATCTCCGCGGCGACGCGGGACTTCGGCTGCAGCGGCAGCGACTCCGCACCCTCGGCGGTGATGATCGTGACGGCGTTCGTGTCGACGTCGAAGCCGGCGTCGGTGCGGGCCACGTCGTTGGCCACGATGAGATCGACGTGTTTCTTCGCGCGCTTTTCGATCGCCCGCGCGATCACGTCCTCGGTTTCGGCGGCAAACCCGATGAGCGCCGGGCCACGGCCGGAGGCCAGACGGCGGTGACCGAGATCCGCGAGGATGTCCGGCGTCTTGTGCAGGACGAGCGTCAGCGAGTCGCCGGCCTTCGGCACCTTCTGCGGCGCCCGTTCGGGCGCGTAGTCGGCCACCGCGGCGGCCATGATCACCACGTCCATCTCGCCGGCGCGCGACATGACCGCCTGGTGCATTTCAGCCGCCGTGCGTACGCGCACCACGTTGCGGACCGGCGGCGTGTCGAGGCTCGTCGGCCCCACCACAAGCGTGACGTCGGCGCCGCGGCGAACGGCATCGGCCGCCAGCGCGAATCCCATCTTGCCGCTCGATCGGTTTCCGATGAAGCGAACGGGATCGAAGTCCTCGAATGTCGGTCCGGCGGTAATGAGCACCCGCTGTCCGCGCAGCGGGCCGGCGGGCCGCAGAATGTCTTCGGCGGCCGCGACAATCTCGTCCGGCTCGGCGAGCCGGCCCTTCCCGATCCATCCGCACGCCAGATAGCCCTCGCCCGGCTCGACGAAGCGGACGCCGCGCGACGCGAGCGTGTCCAGGTTCTTGCGCACCGCCTCGTGCGCGAACATGTTGGTGTTCATCGCCGGCGCCACCAGCACGGGCGCGCGCGTCGCGGTGTACAGCGTCGACAGGAAATCGTCGGCGATCCCGTTGGCGAGCTTGCCGATGATGTTGGCGGTGGCCGGAGCGATGAGGAGCAGATCGATCGTCGACGCGAGCGCGACGTGCTCGATGTCGGCATTCGCGCCCGGCTCGAACTGATCCGTGATGACCCGGTGACGGGTAATCGCCTCGAAGGTGACGGGGCCGACGAACCGCGTGGCCGAATAGGTCATGACCGCGACGACGTCGTGGCCGCGCTTCTGCAGCCCGCGTACGACCTCGATCGCTTTGTACGCGCCGATGCCGCCTGTCACGCCGAGCGCAATCAGACCCATGGCTTACTCAACGGGTTTGACTTCCGGCTCGAGCTTTTCCACCTGCTTCGTGATGACTTCCTGCTGCGCGACCGTCGTCTTCTTGTGTTCGCCGACGGCGACGCGCGGCGTCGACCCGGCGAGCAGCTGCCGCGCGCGCGCGCCGGCGGTGACCACGAACTCGAACGAATTTGACAGTTTCGATCGGTCAATCATGAGAATGTCCTGATAATGGTTTCGGCCTCGCCACGCATCCGCTGCAGGCGGGCGCGTGCCGCGATCACGATGCTCCGCAAACGATCGACGGCGCCGGTCAGCTCATCGTTGACGACGAGAAAATCGTACTCGACGAAGGCCGCCACCTCTTCGCGTGCGACCGAGAGACGCCGCTGAATCTCCTGTTCGCTGTCTTTGCTGCGGCCGCGCAGCCGGCGCTCCAGCACGTCGAACGACGGCGGCATGACGAACACCGTCGTCGCCTCCACCCTCCGTGCACGGACCTTCCGCGCACCCTGGACGTCGATCACCAGCACGACGTCGACGCCCGAATTCAGGTGTTGCTCGGTCTCGGCGGCGCACGTCCCGTACAGGTTGCCGAACACGTCCGCCCACTCGAGGAACTCGCCCGAGTCAATCATCGACTGGAATCGCGGCCGTGTCACGAAATAATAATCCACGCCGTCGGCCTCGCCCTCGCGCATCGGCCGCGACGTGTACGACCGTGACATTTTGAGCAGCGGCGTCTGCTCCACCAGCCGCTCGACCAGCGTCGTCTTGCCCGCGCCGGACGGGGCGGAGACGATGAACAGCAGGCCGCGCTCCTCGACAGGCTCGGGGCGCCCTGAGCTCGTCGAAGGGCGGGGGCTATTCCACATTCTGAACCTGCTCGCGCATCTTCTCGAGCTCCGCCTTCGCAGCGATGATGAGCTCGGACACGCGGAGCCCGTCGGCCTTGGAGCCCATCGTGTTCACTTCGCGGTTCATCTCCTGCAGCAGAAAATCGAGCTTCCGGCCGCACGGTTCCGGGCTGTCGGCGAGCGCGGCCCAGTGGAGGACGTGCGCGCGGAACCGCGCCACCTCTTCGCTGATGTCGGAGCGCGCCGCCATGCGCACAATTTCCTGCGCCACCGCCATTTCGTCGGCCTGCAGCTCGGTGCGCAGCTCGCGGACGCGTTCGGCGAGGCGCGTCTCCATCGCGAGGCGCCCGTCGTCGGCGGCCACCGCGATCCGCTCGACGAGATCGGCGACGAAGGTCCGCCGCGTGTCGAGATCGGCGCGAAGGTGATCGCCTTCACGGGTGCGCATGGTATCGAGCTCGGCCAGCGCCTGGTCGACGCACACTCGCGCCTGCGTTGCGAGGGCCGCCTGCGCCGCCTCGCCGTCGTCGGGTTGCCTGTCGCGGAACGTGATGGCCTGCGGCATGCGCAGGAGATCGCCGGGCGTCAGCGCGCCGCTCACGAGGCCTCGCGCGCGCGCCTGTTCGAGCGCGGTCTCCAGCGCGCGCCCGAACTCCTCGTTGAATTCCACCTCCACGCCCGGCGTCTGCCGAAGCTGCAGCGACAGGCTCAGCTCGACGCGGCCGCGCGCGACGTGGCGGCCGACGAGCGACCGGACGTCCCCTTCAATCGCTGCGAGCGACTGCGGCACGCGCAGCTGCAAATCGAGGTACCGATGATTGAGCGCGCGGATCGTGACGGCGATGGTTGCCCGCTCGTCCTCGCGGGTTACCGACGCGAACCCTGTCATTGACTTGATCATGAGAACGCAATCACAAAACAAACCACAAAGGATACAAAGGACACAAAGGTCAATACGTTCAGGGCCTCTCTTTCCTTGGTGTCCTTAGTGTCCTTTGTGGTGAACGATCTCATGAAGGAACCATGCGCCTTTCCGCCTTTCGCCCTTCCAGCAGCTGCAACTGATACAGCGTCGCGTACGTGCCGTCGGCGCGCGCGAGCAGTTCGTCGTGCCGGCCGATTTCGACGATACGGCCACGCTCGAGGACGATGATGGCGTCGGCGCGCCGGATCGTCGATAGCCGGTGCGCGATGACGAACGATGTGCGGTTCATCATCAGGTTCGTCAGCGCCTCCTGCACCAGCATCTCCGATTCGGTGTCGAGCGCCGAAGTGGCTTCGTCGAGCACGAGAATGGGCGCATTCTTCAGCAGCGCGCGCGCGATCGCCAGACGCTGGCGCTGGCCGCCCGACAGGCGTTGTCCCCGCTCGCCAATCACCGTCTGGTACCCACGCGGCAGCGCGCTGATGAAATCGTGCGCGTTGGCGGCCCGCGCGGCCGCCTCCACGGCCTCCGCCGACGCATCAGCCGACCCGTACGCGATGTTGCTGGCGACCGTGTCGTCGAAGAGGACCGTGTCCTGCGTCACGATGCCGATTTGCTTGCGCAGCGACAACAACGTCACCTCGCGGATGTCGAGGCCGTCGATCAGAATCGCGCCGGAGCTGACGTCGTAGAACCGTGGCAGAAGGTTCACGAGGGTCGTCTTCCCGGCACCGCTGCGGCCGACGATGGCCACCATCTGCCCGGTTCGGACGGTGAACGAGACGCCTCGAAGAATGCGGCCTGGGCCTTCGTCGTAGCCGAAGCCGACGTCGCGGAATTCGATCGCCCGCTGGAGCGGCGGCAGCGAGCCGGCTCCCGGAAGCACCTTGACCTCCGTATGCGTGTCCATCATCTCGAAAATACGTTCCGACGCGGCGATGGCCTGCTGCAGGTTGGCGTTGACGCGGCTGAGTTTTTTCGCGGGGCCGTACATCAGGAAGAGCGTGCCGATGAACAGCGCAAACTGTCCTTCGGTCAGCTGCTGGCTGGCGATTTGACGGCTGCCGTACACAATCGCACCGGCCATGCCGAACCCGCCAAGCAGCTCCATGAGCGGCGGCAGGCTGGACAGCGCGGCCGTCACCTTCATGTTCGTACGGAACAGGTGGTACCCGGCGCGCTTGAACTTGTCGGCCTCGTGTTTCTCAGTGCCGAACGCCTTGACGATGCGATGTCCCGTGAACGCTTCCGCGCTGAGATGCGACAGTAGTTCAAGAGCTTCCTGGCTGTGCCGGGTGGTCCGGCGGACGCGCTGACCGAGACGAATCAGCGGGTAAATGATCAGCGGCGCGCCGGTCAGGCAGACGATGGTGAGCCGGGCGTCGTAATAGAACAGCAGCGCCGAGTAGCCGACGAGCGACAGCGATTCGCGCGCCAGATCGCCGGCCGTTTCCGACACCGCCTGCTGCACCTGGCCGACGTCGTTGTTGATCCGCGAGAGCAGCCGTCCGGTTGCGCCGTGCGCGAAGAAGCCGGCCGACTGGTCGAGGATGTGCCGGTACAGCGCGTTCCGCAGATCCATCACGACGCGCTGGCCGACGTCCGCCATCAGGTACGACGACACGTACGAGCCGATCCCCTTCAGCAGGTACACGCCGACGAGCGCCCACGCGATGAACGCCACCTGCTCCTGTTTCGGAAGCACGCTGTCGAAGATCGGCTTGATCAGATAGGCCAGACCCGCGGATCCGGCCGCGTAGACGATCATCCCGGCAACAGCCCAAGCCAGCCGTCCGCGATACGGCGTCGCGTAGCCGAACAGACGCTGGAGCGTCGTGCGTTGTCTCGGCATGCGCTACGCCGCCCTACTTGTCGTCATAACCTCTCGGATGCGCCCGATGCCAGTTCCATGCGGTGCGGACGATGGTCTCGAGGTCGGCAAAGCGCGGTGTCCAGTGCAGTTCCGACTGCGCCTTCTGCGGCGCGGCGTACAGGATCGCCGGATCGCCCGGCCGCCGGGGCGCGAGCGTCCACGGCACAGGGCGCCCCGTCACTCGCGCCACCGTGTCGATGACGTCGCGTACCGAGTGCGGATGTCCGGTGCCGAGGTTGTAGGCGCCCGAGGTGCCGGTTTCCACGATCGCCTCCAGCGCGCGCACGTGCGCGCTCGCCAGATCGGACACGTGAATGTAATCGCGCAGGCACGTGCCGTCGGGCGTCGGGTAGTCGTCACCGAACACCTGCACGCCGGCGCCGCCCGTCGCCGCCGCGATGGCGCGCGGAATCACGTGAATCTCTGGCGCATGATCCTCGCCAATGTCGCCGTCGGCGTCCGCGCCGGCCGCATTGAAGTATCGCAGCGCGACGAACCGCATCTCGTACGCCCGTTCGTAGTGCGGCAATGCCCGCTCGATGGCCAGCTTGGTTTCGCCGTACGCGTTGATGGGCCGCTGCGGATGCGACTCGGCAATCGGCGTCTCGATCGGCTCGCCGTAGGTGGCGCACGTCGACGAAAACACGAAGTGGCGCACCGACTCGGCGGCCATCGCTTCGAGGACGCTCAGCGCGCCGCCCACGTTGTTGCGGTAGTAGCGGGCCGGCTCGCGCACTGATTCGCCGACGTCGAGCCACGCGGCGAAATGCATCACCGCGAAGATCTCATGCCGCCGCAGCGCCGCCCGTACGGCCGCCACATCGCTGACATCGGCTTCCACGAGCTCGCCGTACTTGACCGCGGCGCGGTGGCCGGCGCCCAGGTTGTCGAAGACGACCACGCGATAGCCGCCGGCATGCAGCGCTTTCGCCGCGTGGCTGCCGATGTAGCCGGCGCCGCCGGTGACGAGGACGGCGCGCCCGCTACCGTCCAATGGAGAAGTACGTAAAGCCGAGCGCGCGCATGTGCTCGGGGGAGTAGATGTTGCGGCCGTCGAACACGACCGGCTCGCGGAGCAGCGATCGCATCTTGCCGAAGTCGGGCTCGCGGAACTCGTTCCATTCGGTCACGATGGCCAGCGCGTCGGCTCCCACCAGCGCATCGTAGCTCTTGTCGCACAACGCGATGCGGCCATCGAAAAGGAGCCTGGCAACCGGCGCCGCCGCCGGATCGTACGCCCGCACGATCGCTCCGAGCGCGAGCAGGCGTTCGATGATCGGAATTGCCGGTGCCTCGCGCATGTCGTCGGTCCGCGGCTTGAACGCCAGCCCCCAGAGCGCGATCGTCCGCCCTTTCAGCTCCGTGAAATGCCGCTCCATTTTCTCGACGAGCCGTTCCTTCTGCGCATCGTTGACGGCTTCGACGGCACGAAGAATCTTGAAGTCATACTGCTTGTCTCGCGACGACTTGAGGAGCGCCTTCACATCCTTCGGAAAGCAGCTGCCGCCGTACCCCACGCCGGGAAACAAGAACGAGTTGCCGATTCGCCGGTCGGATCCAATCGCCTTGCGCACCTGATCGACGTCCGCGCCGACGAGCTCGCACACGTTCGCGACCTCGTTCATGAACGAAATGCGCGTCGCAAGAATCGAGTTCGCGGCATATTTGCTGAGCTCGGCGCTGGCCGTATCCATCATCAGAATCGGCGCGCCCGTTCGCGTGAACGGCGAGTAGAGCTCCTTCATCAGCTCGATGGCGCGGTGGTCATCCGGATCGGTGCCAACGACCACACGATCCGGCTTCATGAAGTCTTCGATCGCCGCACCCTGCTTCAGGAACTCGGGGTTGCTGACGACGCTGAATGGCTGCGTGGTTTCCCTGGCGACGGCATCCCGAACTCTCGTCGCGGTTCCCACCGGTACCGTGCTCTTGTCCACGACGACCGTGTATTTGTTCATCGCGCGGCCCACGTCGCGGGCGACAGTCAGCACGTGCTGCAAATCGGCCGACCCATCCTCCCCTTGCGGCGTTCCAACGGCGATGAAGACGATTTCCGACGCCGCCACCGCGTGCGGCAGGTCAGTCGTGAAGCTCAGGCGTTCTTCGTGTTCGTTTCTCCGAACCAATTCCTCCAGGCCGGGCTCGTAGATCGGCATCTTGCCCGCTTTGAGCGTCTCGATCTTGGCCTCGTCCTTATCGACACAGATGACCATGTTTCCGTTTTCGGCCAGACAGGCGCCGAGCACGAGGCCAACGTACCCGGTTCCCACGACGGCGATTTTCATTTCACAATAAGATACTGACTCGGAAAGACTTAAACAAGTGCGGGTCCTCCTAGATTACCGCCCGGCGCTACGCGAGCGCAGCGGAGTGGGCGAGTATGCGCATCAGCTCGCGCGGGCGTTGCTCGCCGCGTTTCGCGAGAATGGGCCACGTTCGCTCGAGCTGACGTTGTTTTCGAGCTCATGGAAGGACCGCTTCATTCCAGGAAAGGAGCTCGACCGAGCCGAGGCAATCGATCGGCGTATTCCCGGTCGTGTCCTGAACTTTGCCTGGCATCGCCTGGGCTGGCCGCCAGCTGAAACCGTGACGGGTGGCACGTTCGACGTCACCCATTCGCTCCATCCGTTGCTCCTGCCTGCACAGAATGCGGCGCATGTGGTCACCATTCACGACCTGTACTTCTTGACGCATCCGGAACGCACGCGAGCCGAGATCCGGCGCGATTACGCTGCGCTTGCGCGCGCGCACGCGCAGCGTGCCGACGGCATCGTCGTCGTCTCGCAGTTCACAGCGCGCGAGGTCGAGCGGAGGCTCGACGTGCCTCCGGAGCGCATCTCGGTCTGCATGCCGGGCGCGCCACCATGGGACCCGAGGCCGGCCGGTCCGACGGACGGTTATCTGTTGTTTGTCGGGACACTCGAGCCGCGGAAGAACGTCGCCGGACTCCTCGACGCGTACGAAGAGCTTGTCAATCGTCGGCGCGACATGCCTGGCCTCGTTCTCGCAGGCAGAGCGCTCGAGGAATCGCGACCCTGGCTCGATCGCATTGCGCGCTCCCCGCTCGATAGCCGCGTGAAGCATGTGGGCTACGTGGAGGCCGTGGAGCGTCGCGCCCTCTATGAAGGTGCGCGCCTCCTCGTGCAGCCGTCCTTCGACGAGGGCTTCGGCATTCCGGTTCTCGAAGCGATGACACTGGGCGTTCCCGTCGTCGCGGCGAATCGGGGCGCGTTGCCCGAAGTGCTTGGCGATGCGGGTGTCCTGGTGGATCCGGAACAGCAAGGCGCGCTCGCCGGGGGCATCGAGCGTCTGCTGGACGATGACGCCTTTGCGAGCGTGTGCGTGTCGAAAGGCGTGACGCGAGCCCGTCAATTCAGCTGGGACACCATGGCGCGGGGCGTCTACGACGCCTACCAGCGCGCAATCGAGCGACGATGCGCATCGGCATAGACGTGCGCGAGCTGTGCGGGCGCCCGACCGGCGTCGGCCGCTATCTGACGGGGCTGCTGACGGAATGGGCCGCCGACGAGCGCGCCCGGCGCCACGAGTTCTTGTTGTACGCGCCAGAGCCAATTGCCATGGCGCTTGACGCCCGCCGTTTCCCCACCCGACTCGTGTCCGGCCATCCGGGAACGTGGTGGGAACAGGTGCGGCTCCCGCGCGCTGCGGAGAGCGATCACGTCGACGTCTGGTTCGCGCCCGCCTACACGGCGCCGCTCCGGCTGCGCATTCCGACCGTTGTCGCGATCCACGACCTGTCGTACGTCGCGCACCCCGAGTGGTTTCACGTTCGCGAGGGCGCACGGCGGCGCTGGCTGGTAGGGCGCGCGGCTGCGGGCGCCCGCGCCGTGATTACCATTTCGGAGTTCTCGAAGCGCGAGCTGGTCGAACGTCTTGGCGTGCCGGCGCACCGCGTGCGTGTGATTCCTCCCGGAGTAGAGGCTGGAGGCTGGAGGCTGGAGGCTCGGAAAGAGACGGAGTTCAGCCTCCACAGAGTTCTCTACGTCGGATCCATCTTCAACCGCCGCCATGTCCCCGATCTGATTCGCGCATTCGGCCCCATTGCCCGATCCCGCTCCGACGTCGCGCTCGACATCGTCGGCGACAACCGCACCTATCCGCGCGAGGATCTGCGGCGCACGATCGAATCCGAAGGGCTGCAAACCATCGTGCAGTGGCACGAGTACATCAGCGACGACCAGCTTCGCCATCTGTACGCGCAGGCCCGGGGGTTTGCGTTCCTGTCGGAATACGAAGGACTGGGATTGACGCCTCTCGAAGCCCTGGCAACGGGTGTGCCGGCGGTCCTGCTCGACACTCCCGTGGCGCGCGAAAGCTGTGGCGATGCGGCCTTGTATGTGCCGGTCAGCGACCTGCCAGCGATCACGCGGGCGATTGAAACGATGCTGTTCGACGAGGCGGTCCGCACCCGCCTTTTGGCTGCGGCGCCCGCGGTGCTGGCGAGATACGCATGGCCCCGTGCCGCGCGTGAAACCCTGGCGGTGCTGGAGTCGGCCGGACCTGTCGCATGAGAATGAGTGACGTTGTGGCCTTCACGCCTTTCGTGGTGGAGCGTTTTTGATTTCCGTTTCGATCATCATCGTCTCCTACAACGCCCGCGCGGACCTCGAACGCTGCCTCGAGTCGCTGCACGCGGCGGAGCCCGTGGCGACCCACGAGATCGTCGTGGTCGACAACGGTTCCACGGATGGAAGCGCCGACGCCGCTCGGCGGTGGCCGAAGGTGCGCGTGATCCAAACAGGCACGAACCTGGGTTTCGCGCGCGCGACGAACGTCGGCATCCGCGCAAGCGCCGGTGCCAACCTGTTACTCCTGAACGGCGACACGATCGTGCCTTCGGGCGCCGTCGACGCGCTGATCGCGGAGCTCGATCGAGATCCCGAGGTTGCCGTCGTTGGACCGCGACTTGTCGACGCCAACGGCCGCCCGGAATTGTCCTTCGGCCGGATGATCGGTCCGCTCAACGAGCTGCGGCAGAAGCGCCTCGCGCGAGGCCCGGTGAGCACACTGACGCGGGCGCGTCAGTACCCCGATTGGGTGAGCGGCGCCTGTTTGCTCGTCCGGCGCGTGGACGCCGAGGCCGCCGGGCTGCTCGACGAGCGTTTCTTCATGTACACCGAGGATGTCGACTTTTGCGCCGCAATCCGCGCCCGCGGGCGCCGGATCCTGTTCACGCCCGACGTCGACGTCGTGCATCTCCGTGGCCGATCGGTCGCGGCGGCGCCAGCGGCCACGAACCTGGCATATCGACGCAGTCAGATCGCCTTTTACGAGAAACATCATCCCGCCTGGTCGCCTTTCTTGCGGCTCTACCTTCGGCTGCGGCGGCAAATATGAGAGCAGAGGGATCCTTCCTCTGCTCTCTGCCGTCTGCCGTGCCTGATATCATCCGAGCGTGCGGATTGGCATCGATGCTCGCAAGCTGCACGACTTCGGGATCGGCACGTACATTCGGAATCTGCTGCGGGAGCTGGCCCGCCTCGATCGGCAGACCGAGTTCGTGGTGCTGTGCCGACCGGACGATCGTGAGGCGCTCGTCCCGCTCGGTGACAACTTTCGCGCCGTCAGCGATTCGTCACCCAACTATTCCGTCACCGAACAGGTGACGATTCCGCTGGCGCTGAGGCGCGAGCGCGTCACGCTCTTTCATGCGCCGCACTACGTGCTGCCGCCGCTCGTCGGCTGCCGGTCCGTCGTCACGATCCACGACTGCATTCATCTCATGTTTCCGCAGTACCTGCCGAACCGCATGGCGCTCGTGTACGCGCGCACGTCGATCGGTCTCGCCGCCCGCCGGGCGACGCGCGTCATGACCGTGTCGGAAAGCTCGAAGCGCGACATCCTGCGCTTCGTCGACGTGCCGCCGGACAAAATCGACGTCATCTACAACGCGTACGACGAACGGTTCGGCGTGGAGCCGCGCGAAGAGGATGTCGTCCGCGTGCGCGAACGCTATCAGCTCCACGACGAGTTCGTGCTGTATGCGGGCAACGTCAAGCCGCACAAGAATCTCGAGCGGCTGATTGAGGCGTTCAACCTGGTGCGGCAGAGCGGGCTGGACCACCTCAAGCTCGTGCTGATTGGCGACGAGATTTCGAAGTACGCGGCGCTGCGGCGCGCCGTGCACCGGCATCAGCTCCACAAGTACGTGCGCTTTCTCGGCTACATGCCGGAGGAAACGCTCGCGGTCATGTACCGGCTCGCCAGCGTGTTCGTCTTTCCGTCGCTCTACGAAGGGTTCGGGCTCCCGCCGCTCGAAGCGATGGCCAGCGGCACTCCGGTGGTGACATCGAACCTGTCGTCGCTCCCTGAGGTCGCGGGCGACGCCGCCGTGCTGGTCGATCCGTACGATCCGCAAGCCATTGCCAACGGCATTCATCTCGTGTTGACGGATGAATCGCTGCGGCGCGACCTTCGGCGCAAGGGACTCGCGCGCGCGGGCCAGTTCTCATGGGCACAATCGGTGCGGCGCGTACGCCAAATCTACGACGAGGCGGCACGCTAGTGCGGATTGCCCTGGTTCATGATTGGCTGACCGGCATGCGCGGCGGCGAAAAGGCGCTCGAGGTTCTGTGCGAGCGTTATCCGGACGCCGAGCTGTTCACGCTCGTGCACGCGCGCGGCACCGTGACGCCGGCGATTGAGCGGCTGCGGACGCACACCTCGTTCATCCAGCATCTTCCGCGCGTGAAGCGCTACTACCGGCACTACCTGCCGCTGTTCCCCGCGGCAATCGAGCAATTCTCGTTCGACCGGTTCGATGCCGTCATCAGCGTGAGCCACTGCTGCGCGAAATCGGTGGTACACCCGGGCCGGACGCGACATTTGTGTTACTGCCTGACGCCCATGCGCTACGCCTGGGACCAGTTCGGCGCGTACTTTGGGCCCGAACGGCTGGGGACACTGGGGAGCGCGGCCATGCGGCCGGTCATGGCCGCGCTGGCGCGCTGGGACCGGGACACAGCCCACCGTGTGGACCGCTATGTCGCTATTTCTCATTATGTTGCGGGCAGGATCCGCCGATACTATAATCGCGAGGCGACTGTGGTGTATCCGCCCGTCGACACCGACTTCTTTCACCCCGACGATTCGCGACCCGAGCGGTTTGCGCTCGTGGTTTCGGCGCTTGTTCCCTACAAACGCATCGACATGGCCATCGACGCGTGCCGCCTGGCGGCCGTACCGCTCAGAATCGTTGGAGACGGCCCCGAGCGATCGCGCCTCGAGCGTCACGCCCAGGGCGACGTCGAGTTTCTCGGACGGCTTTCGGACGAGAACGTTCGACGGCTGTACCGGCGTGCTGGGGTGACGCTCCTGCCGGGCGAAGAGGACTTCGGCATCGCGCCGCTCGAAGCACAGGCCTGCGGGCGTCCCGTCGTCGCGCTCGCGCGCGGCGGCACCGCGGAAACCGTGATCGAGGGAACCACCGGCACGCTGGTCAACGACGGCTCTGCGGAGGCGTTCGCCGACGGCATCGTGCGGACCATCGACCGGCCGTTCGACGTGTCAGCGATCCGCGCTCACGCCGAACGCTTCGGCCGGCACCGTTTCGGAAACCAGATGGCCGCGCTCATCGCCGAGATGTCATGCTGAACCGCCACAACCGGCTGCTCGTCACGATCTACGTCGTCTCGGACGTGCTCCTCAGCGTGTCGGCCTTCATCGTGGCGTACGCGTTGCGCTTTCATACTCCACTGAGCCGCATCATCCCGATTACCAAGGGACTCCCGCCGCTGCACCAGTACCTCAACGTGCTGCCGTTCATCGCCGCGCTGGTGCCGCTTGGCTTTCAGCTCCAGGGACTTTACCGGCTCCGGCGCGGGCGATCGCGCGTCGACGATTTTTTTGCCGTGTTCGTGGGGACCATCCTCGCCGTCGTGTTCGGGATGATGTCGACGTTGTACGTGCAGACCTATTTCGCGACGACATCGATTCGCGATCGCGGGGCGCTGGAAGTATCGCAGGCGGTCTGGGCGATTTTCCTCGTGCTGAACGTCGCACTCACCTACTCGTCGCGCGAGCTCGTCCGCGAAGTGCTCGAGCGCCGATGGCGTGCCGGCATCGGGCTGAAGCGCGTCCTGATCGCCGGCGCCGGCGAGCTGGGCCGCCTGGTGGCCGACAAGATCCTCGAACACCGCGAGCTGGGCTATCAGATCGTCGGGTTCGTCGACGACAAAGCGTCGGGCGACCACCTCGGGTATCGCGGGCTGCCCCTCCTCGGCACGATCGAGGAGGCCGCGGACATTTCGGCCCGCGAGGCAGTCGATCACCTGTACGTCGCGCTGCCGCCCGAGCAGCACGTGCAGATGCTGGAGCTCATCGAAAGCACGAGCCGCGAATGCGTCGACGTGAAGGTCGTGCCCGATCTGCTGCAGGTCATCGCGCTGCGAGCGCGGCTGGAAGATCTCGATGGCGTCCCGGTCATCAACATCAACGACGTCCCGCTTCAGGGCTTCAATTCGATCGTCAAGCGCGGGATCGACATCGCCATTTCGAGCGTCGCACTGCTGTTTCTGGCGATCCCGCTCGGCGTCATCGCCTCGCTGATCCGGCTGACGTCGCGCGGCTCCGTGTTCTACCGTCAGGAACGGATGGGGCTCGACGGCAAACCGTTCATGATTTACAAGTTCCGCTCGATGTACGAGGATGCCGAGGCCGAAACGGGACCGGTGTTCGCGAGCGAGGACGACCCGCGCCGCACGCCGATCGGGCGCGTCCTCCGCCGCTCCAACATCGACGAGCTTCCGCAGCTCTGGAACGCGCTCAAGGGCGACATGTCGATTGTTGGTCCGCGGCCCGAGCGGCCGCTCTTCGTTGCCCAGTTCAAGGACAAGATTCCGCAGTACATGCTGCGCCACAAGGTGAAGGCCGGCATCACGGGATGGGCGCAGGTCAACGGCTGGCGGGGCAACACCTCGATCGAGAAGCGCATCGAGTACGATCTGTATTACATCGAGAACTGGTCGGTGCGGCTCGACCTGAAGATCATGTGGCTCACGTTGTTACGTGGGTTCTTCCATAAGCACGCTTACTGATCAGTGATCAGTGGCCAGTGATCAGTGATCGCTGGCATCACGGCTCCGACCATGGCACGTTGACGACTGACTACCGGCCACTGGCCACTGTCCACTATGAAAAAGCGCGTTGTGATCACCGGAGCCGCCGGCTTCATCGGGTCGCACCTGGCCGAAACGCTGCTCGATCGCGACTACGCCGTGATCGGGATCGACAATCTGCTGACGGGCGACACCGACAACATCGCTCACCTCAAGAACCGCGACTTCCAGTTCATCAAGCACGACGTCACCAACTACATCTACATCGACGGCCCTGTGGATTTCGTGCTGCACTGGGCGAGCCCCGCCAGCCCGATCGACTACCTCGAGCTGCCGATCCCGACCCTCAAGGTCGGTGCGCTCGGCACGCATAAGGCGCTCGGCCTCGCGAAGGCGAAGGGCGCCCGGTTCGTCTTGGCGTCCACATCGGAGGTATACGGCGATCCGCAGGAGCATCCGCAGAAGGAAACCTACTGGGGCAACGTGAATCCCGTCGGACCGCGCGGTGTCTACGACGAAGCCAAACGCTTCGCCGAGGCGATGACGATGGCGTACCACCGATATCACGGCGTGGACACGAAGATTGTACGGATCTTCAATACGTACGGTCCCCGGATGCGCGTCAACGACGGCCGCGCCGTTCCGGCTTTCATGTCGCAGGCGCTGCGCAACGAGGACGTCACCGTCTTCGGCGACGGCTCGCAGACGCGCAGCTTCACCTACATCACCGACCTCGTCGACGGCATCATCCGCCTGATGCTCTCGTCGGAGAACGACCCGGTGAACATCGGCAATCCCCGCGAGATGACGATCAAGGAGATTGCCGAAACGATCATCCGCATGACCGGTGCGACGAGCCGCATCATCTACAAGGAGCTGCCCACCGACGACCCGAAGCAGCGCCGTCCCGACATCACCCGCGCACGCACGCTGCTCCATTGGGAACCGAAGATCGCGCTCGAAGAAGGCCTCGTCAAGACGATCGAGTACTTCAGGACGAAGATCGCCTGACCCTTTATTCCCGCAGCGCGATGGTCGGATCCAGACCCGCCGCCCGCCGCGCCGGCAGCCACGACGACCCCACCGCAATCACCAGGAACACCAGCGCCATCGTCACGAACGTCACGGATCGGTCGCCTCGACGCCGACGAGCAGCGTCGCCAGCTGGCGCGTGCCGGCCCACGCGAGACCCACGCCGACGACGGCGCCAAGGGCCGTGAGCAGCACCGATTCGGCGAGCATCTGCTGCACGATTCGCCAGCGTCCGGCGCCAAGGGCGGAACGGACCGCCATTTCCGGGCCACGCAGCGACGCGCGCACCAGCAGCAGGTTCGCGACGTTTGCACACGCAATCAGCAGCAGGAAGGTCACCGCGCCCATCAGCGCGAGAATCGCCGGGCGCACGTCGCCGACGAGCGTCTTGTGCATCGGTTCGAGGCGCGCGTAGAAGCGTGCGGTCGCATACAGCGGGAAGCTCTTTCTGATCTGATCGGCAGCCGTCTCGATCTCCGCCTGCGCGCGCTCGAGCGTACCCCCCGGCTTCAACCGCCCGATCGGACGCAGGAAATAGGCGTTGCGGTTCGCGTTGTTGTATGCATTTCGCTGCGCCATCCAGAAGTCCGGCGCTTTCTCTTCGTTGTCGTCCGGCGGATCAGTTCATAGACCGTGGTCGTCTGCGCGATCGACGAGCCGCCGTTCAAGGCGGAGCCGGCACTGTAGCTCCACGGCGTCGGCGATCCGCTTGGCGGCACGAAGTAGCGGCGATGCCGTCGCCGAGGACCGGCCCGACACCGACCACCATCGGCCACATGTTGCCGCCACCGTTCCCGCGCACGTTGACGATCCACCCGATGAGGCTCGGCGTACCGTTTGGTAGACTGCACGGCCGGGAGCACGGCATGCCACGACACCTTGCGATTGTTCGGATCTGCGCGCTGCTCGGGATCGCGCCGCTCGTCCTGGCCTTCGAGGGATCGCTTGCGGCGCAACCCGCCCAGGCGCCAATCATCGACATGCACATGCACGCGCCGCACGCCGACGATCAGGGCCCGCCGCCGGTCTGGCTGTGCCCGGGCACGGTCTTTCCCGTCATGCAGCCGGGGGGCTCGTGGCCTGACACCTTCATGGAGTTTCTGAAACGGCCCACGTGCGCCACACCGATCTCGTCGCCGATGACAGACCGCGAGCTGATGGATCGCACCTTTGCGGTGATGAACCGGCGCAACGTGTACGGCGTCGTGAGCGGTCCCATGACCGAAGACTGGCACAAGGCCTCGACCGCCCGCGTCATCCCGAGCCTCGGCTTCGAGCTCGGCGCGCCAAATGCGCTCTCGCCGGCCGCGGTCCGAGAGGCGTTCAAGAGCGGGCGATTCCGGGTCTTTGGAGAAGTGGCGAATCAGTATCGCGGCGTCGAACCCGGCGATGCGGCGTTCGACCCGTACTTGGCGATCGCCGAGGAGCTGGACATCCCGATGTCGATTCACGTCGGCACCGGCCCGCCGGGTGCGCCGTATCTCGGCTTCCCGCGCTATCGGGCACGGCTGCACAGCCCTCTCGTCATCGAAGAGGCGCTGCTGCGCCATCCCAAGCTGCGCGTCTCGCTCATGCACGCCGGCTGGCCGATGATCGACGACCTGCTCGCGGTGATGTGGACGCATCCGCAGGTGTACGTCGACGTTGGCGCGATCAGCTTCGTGCTGCCCCGGGTCGCGTTTCACGAGTACCTGAAGCGGATCGTCGACGCGGGCTTCGGCGCGCGCGTCATGTTCGGATCCGATCAGATGGTGTGGCCGGAGGCCCTCGAAACCGCGATTCAGGCGATCGAGCAGGCCACGTTCCTCAGCGCGGACCAGAAGCGCGACATCTTCTACAACAACGCCGCGCGCTTTCTGAAGCTGACGGACGCCGAGATGTCCAGGCACAAGGGCCTTAGGTAGTGGGCTAACGCCGTGTTGCTGACTGTGGGACGTTGATGCTCAACGAACCATCGGGCCACCCAGGTTGCCGGTCAGCCACAAGATCAACAGAGTAGTGTCTCGGTTTGAATCGACACACCCTCTTGGCTGGCCCGCGCCTTGTCTAAACTACCCCCGGAACGAAGCTCGCCACACGATCACGATCTGGAGCCTCGGATGCCGACGCCGCTTCGGTGCGCATTAACGGGTCATCAGGGCTCAAGAATTTTGGTCTTGGTTTCCGCCCCACCTGGCTTAACGGCGACCTTTACCGCATCTTCCATTGGGTCTTTGAAAGGCACTTCGATTCTGAGCAATCCGTTCTCGTAGGTAGCTTCGGCTTTGTCAGGTTTCACCGGCCAACCTAAAGCCAGCGCCGAAACGTAATCGATGTCCCTTGCTGGCGCCAATAAATGGACGCTATCTTCGAGAATCTTTACATCGATGGTCTCCGTTGGCGCTCCTGGGATGGCGAACTCCACTATTAGCCTGTGGTGCTCCGCGTCGGCATACGCTACGGTATCGGGCGCAACCTTCATCCGCACTACTTGCATCTTGACACCCTCCTCACTTATTGACGATATACAGATTCGTCGTGATTGCTTATTCCACGGGCTGACGGCTTCATGCGGCCGTCAGCAGCTCGCGAATCGACCAGACGTGATCGGTGAGGTTGGCTTCCATTGCCGGCGTCACGCGCAAGGTCTGATGCACGCGGCAGAAGTTATACCACGCCATGAACAGCGACACGGCCGCTTTCAGGTTCTCCAGTTTTTTCGAGAAGCCGTTGGTCAGCCTGGTAAACCGCCGAAGGTGCATCCGAACCGTGAGATTCGCGCGCTCAATATGCGACGTGGAGATCCGCTTAAAGTCCGGGTCGCCACTGATGGGAGTCGGGATCGCGGCCACGACGTGCGACGACGGCCGGAACCAGTCTGGCCCATCGGTGCGTGGATGTGCGTATTGCTTGATGAGTTGCGCGAAGTCCACGTCCGCCCCGAAGTGCTCCTCGATGGCCGGGATGTAACCTTCCAATCCGTCCGTTGTGAGCTGGCATCGATGCGTCTCAGCGATCCGGTTGTGTAGGTCGCCGATGAAGTCGTAGGCGCTCACGGCGTCACGCTTGCCGACGCGATAGCTCAGGACTGCCTTCGTGTCGGAGTCGAGCGCGATCCAGACGTATTGGTCGCCGCGTTCGTCCGGGTCGTCAAACGTCAGGCGCTTTTGTTTCTTCTGGACGAAGGTCCATGCTTCATCGGCCTGGACGTAGCGCGGGCGCATGTTGCGAACCTTCGCGTCGAAGAGTCGCGCGCACTTCGATCCGACCGTGGCGAGCAACGAGAGGATCGTCGTCTTGTGGATGCCAGTCAGACGCGAGATCGCGCGGACGCTTACGCCTTCGGTCATCAGCTCGAACACTTTTACGGCGTCGTCCATGCTCGTTGTGTGAACGCCGAGCGGATTCGGTTGCGCGGCCGTGAACGTCGCGCCGCACGCCTTGCAGCGATACCGGGCCGTCTTCGCCTTCGTGAATCCGAAGCGTTTCACCGTTCCGTGTTCGCACTTTTTGCAGGTCATAATCGGCCCCTTGCGCTGAAGGGCGGGCAGGGCCGATAATCGAGATGAGGTCTGAATCGTGCGGCCCTAACCGCGCGGTTTGGATTGGGCCTCGGTCACTGTTACTAGCAGTGGCCGGGGCTTTTTTGTGCTCGTCAGTTCATGTGTCTATCCTAATGCGTGCCTTGCACGTAGTCAATATAAATCGTGCGTGCTAAGTAGGCATTGACACGATTCTCAAATCCCTGTATCTTGCTCGTCATGGCTAAAAAAGATGGCGTGTCCGAATATGCCGCCCTTGGCGGAAAGGCTCGGGCAAGGCATCTGACCCCTGGACAACGGAGCGAAAGCGCCCGCCATGCTGCAATCGCGCGCTGGGCAGAGAGCGGACACCAGCCGCCGGCGTATGCGACATATGGGGCGCCCGATAGGCCGCTCCGGATCGGCCCAATCGAGATCCCTTGTTATGTCCTAGCCGATGGCCGGCGTGTGCTCGCCCAGCGGGGTCTACAGACTGGCATGGGATTCTCACGGAGTGGTGGAAAACCTGGCGCGCGGCGAATTGCGCAATTTTTAGCGTCTCTAGGCTCTAAAGGCTACGCCGTCAATGAGTTAATCGCGCGCGTCAACGATCCAATTCGGTTTATCCCGCCTCACGGTGGAAATCCAGGCGACGGGTACGAGGCGACGATTCTTCCTGATATTTGCGAGATCGTGGTCAAGGCCGATCAGGACGGTAAGCTCCAGTACCAACAACGCCATGTTGCCAATCAATGTCGGATCTTGCTGCATGGTTTCGCGAATGTCGGGATTATCGCGCTCGTTGATGAAGCGACAGGCTACCAGGATGTCCGCGCCAGAGATGCACTGGCGAAAATTCTCGAAGCGTTTGTAACGAAGGAACTGCGGAAGTGGGTCAAGACCTTTCCTGTTGATTATTTCAAGGAACTTTGCCGGTTGCGCGACATTCCATTTCCTATAGACAAGTTTCGACTGCCGTCTTATTTCGGTCATCTGACGAACGACATCATCTATGACCGCCTTGCGCCTGGGGTTCGTGCCGAACTTCACCGTCTTACGCCACGCGACGAGAAGGGCCGACTAAAAAATAAGTTGTTTCAACGGCTCACCGAAGATGTTGGGCATCCCAAGCTGCGCGAACATCTGGCCTCATCAGTTGCGCTGATGCGCGCTTCTGATAATTGGGATGGCTTCTATGCTCTGTTGAACCGAGCGCTTCCGAAGTGGGGCGATCTGCCCTTGCTGGAAGGGTTAGAGGATTAGGGATGCGCATTTGGTGGCAGCCGACGCTCCCTCGGCCGCCACCAGGCAGCAACACGGCATTAGCCCACTACCGGGCCTTACGCCCCCTTGAGCGCGTGAAGCGGGTCGATCCGGGCCGCGCGGCGCGCGGGCACGATGCAGGCGACGGCGATCACCCCTGCGAGCGCAGTCGGCACGACAACGAAACTGAACGCGTCGTGCGGCTGAACGCCGTACAGAAACGTTGACAGCGACGTCGCGGCGACAAACGCGACCGCAAGACCGGCGGCCAGACCTCCAATCGCCATCACCGCCAGCTGCCGCACCACGAGGCCGACGATGTCGACGGACTGCGCGCCGAGGGCCATCCGCACGCCGATCTCGCGGGCGCGCTGCGCGACGGAATACGACAGCACGCCGAACAGTCCTACACTCGCGATCAGCGCTGCGAAGCCGGCGAACGTCCCGAGCAAAACGGCGTACAACCGCGGCCGGGCCAGCGTTGTCATCAGCCGATCTTCCATCGTCATCACCGAGTCCAGCGCGAGCGCCGGCGCTTCGTCGCGAAGCAGGCCGCGCAGCACAGCGGCGTACGGGACGGGGTCGCCAGCCGTTCGGACGACGATAATCGGCGCCGCGACGGCAACGGGACACCCGACTTGACGGTACGGAAGGAAGACTTCCGGCTGCGCGGGGTCTCCGACCGCCCCCTGGCGCATGTCGTCGACGACGCCGACCACTTCCCAGCGATCGTTGTCGCCGCGGCACATGCCGAGGTTCGGCACCGTCGTGCCGACAGGTGCGGCGCCCAGGTACTTCGCCGCGAACGATCGGTTGACGACGATCACCTCTGGAGACGTCATCGTATCTGCATCCGTGAAGGTGCGTCCGGCGGCGATCCGCAGGCCGAGCGCGGCAAAGTAGCCGGGGCTCACGACGCGCTCGATCGTGTTGACGTCGACTTCGCGGGACGGATCGATGGGCGGGCGCATTTTCATCCCGCGGTAACCGCCACTCGTCAACAACGGGAGCGCGTTGCCGAACGCGACCTCGGTGACGCCCGGCATCGCGCGCAGGCGGCCGACGACGGTGTCGAGCAGCTGGGTGCGCCGCGCCATCGAAAACCCCGAGGGCAGCGGGAGCCTGGCGGTGAGGAGTTGCCGCGGATCGTAGCCGCGGTCCGCGTGCAGCAGCGCCACGAAGCTGCGCGTGAGGAGCGCCGCGCCGACGAGCAGCACGCACGACACCGCGACCTGGCCGGCCATGATGAGCGTCCTGGCGCGCGCCACGGTCGTGCGGCTGCCGCCGCCGATCGGCGCCGCGCCGTCCCGGGTCAGCGATTCGCTCAGGCTCATGCGGCCCGCATGCAGCGCCGGCCACAAGCCGAAAGCGACGCCAGCGATCACGGCAAGGGCGACCGCGCACATCAGGACCCACCCATTCATCCCAATCTCGGCGGACCGCGGAAAATCGGCAGGCAGGAGGGCCGGCAGCACGCGGTACATCGCCGCGGCCAGCAGGATGCCGCCGGCGCCGCCCAGCGCGCCCAGCATCACGCTCTCGATCAAGAGCTGCCGCGCGATGCGGCCTGCGCCCGCGCCGATGGCCGAGCGGACGGCGATCTCGCGCCGGCGCGTGGTGGCGCGCGCGAGCTGCAGGCTCGCGACGTTCGCCGTCGCCGTGACGAGCAGCAGGACCACGGCGGTGAACAGCACCATCAGCGGCTGCTTCACGTCGGCCGTCATCGCGTCGAGCGCGGCCGTGGCCGTGATCTCCGCCGGTCCGTTTCCGCCAAACATCGCGGTGGCCGCCAGGCCCAGATCGGGCGCCGAACGCGCGCGCGCCGTGCCCTCGGCCGCGGCTTGTGCGGCGGAGGCGCCCGGCCGCAGGCGGGCAAGTGCGCCGAAGATCGACACACGGCGCGAGCCTTGCTCGCCCATGACGGAAAACACAGCGAAGGGCGTCCACGCGCGCGCGGCGCGATCCGGAAACACGAACTCGCGCGGCATGATGCCGACCACGGCAAACGGACGGCCGTCCAGCTGAATCGTCTTGCCGACCGCATCGTCGCGGCCGCCGAAGCGCTCCTGCCACAGGCCGTACGACAGGATGACCACGTCGGTCGCCTTCGCGCTGCCACCAGACCGCGCATCGTCGTCGACGAACAGCCGCCCGGCGAGCGGCCGCGCCTTCAGCACGGTGAAGATTGAGGGCGTGACGATGACGCGCGGAATCATGATCGATTCGCCGGACGTGGCGAGCGTTGCCGACGTATTGATGCTCTGCCAGCCGCCGATCGACTCGATCGTCGTCGAATGCTCGGTCCACGCGTTGAACGTCGCGTTCGTGATCGTGCTGCGGACGCGTCCCGGGCTCCCCTGCCGCGTCTCGCTCAGGCGCACGAGGCGATCTGATTCCGGCCAGGGCAACGGTTTCATCAGCACGCCGTACACCACGCCGAACAGCAGCGTCGTCGCACCGATGCCGAGCGCAATTGTCAGGATCGCGACGGCGGTAAACCCGGGGTGACGGCGAAGGAGGCGCAGGCCGTACGTGACGTCGTGGCCGATTCCACTCCAGCTGCTGTGGCCGGCCGGCGGCACGACGATCGGATCGCGTTTGGGGCGGCGCCGCAATCGGCCGGCATCGGAACACCAGATCGCGATCAGCGCGTCGACGCGGCCGTCCGCGTCCACGGCGTCACAGCCGTCGGCGCGGGCAGCCTCATAGGCGGTTGACGCGTGAGCCGCAAGCTCCTCGACGATGTCGTCGTCCGGCGGATGGCGCGTCGTGGCCAGCGCCGCTTTGACACGCGCCTTGACATCACGCATGGCGGATCCCCGCCACGCGATCAAGCGCGAGAAAGAACGTGTCCCAGACGCTGCGCTGCTGCGCGAGCACCTTACGGCCCGCGGCGGTCAGCCGGTAGTAGCGCCGGCGGCGCTGGCCAGCGCGTTCGACCCAGCGGCCTTCGATGAGGCCCTTGTCTTCGAGCCGATACAGGGTCGGATAGAGCGACGCGGTGTGGAACGTGATGGCGCCGCCGGATCGTTCCTCAATCAACCGGCTGATGTCGTACCCGTGCCGCTGCCGCTCGTCGAGCAGCGCGAGGATCAACACCTCCGTGCTCCCTCGCTTCAGTTCGCGCTCCAGCAACGTCGTGCCCATATGTGGCGTGACTATATATCAAGGCCGGCGGCGTCCTCAAGACCGTTACTGGCCGGCCCCGCGCGGCCCCGCCTCTGGGCCCCGCCTGGCCCTACCGCATCGCCGCGATCCTCGGGTACTCGATGTAGTGCGCCGTTTCGTCGGCGACCTCCCGGCCGCACAGCCGCTCGACCACGTCGAAGGCCATGTCGAGGCCTGCCGACACGCCGGCCGACGAGATGACTCCATCGGCCACGACCCGCGCGGCCCGATCGACCTGAATCGATGGATCGAGCGAGGCGAGCAGATCGAGCGCGGCCCAATGCGTTGTCGCACGGCGACCGGCGAGCAATCCTGTCTTCGCCAGGAGCAAGGCGCCGGTGCAGACCGATGTGACCAGCGAGGCGCTGTCCGACGCCGCCCGCAACCATCCGAGCGTCGCCTCGTCGCCGAGCAGGGCGCGCGTGCCAAAGCCGCCAGGTACGACGAGGATGTCGATCGGCGGCGCATCAGCCCAGGCGTGGGCTGGCGTGACCTTCAACCCGCCGATCGCGGTGACGACGTCGTGGCTTCGCGCGACGGTGAAGACATTGAACGGCGCGCTGGCGTCGCTCCGACGCGATTCCGGACCGGCGAGGAGCCGCGTCCGCGAAAACACTTCGAACGGCCCCGCGAAGTCGAGCACCTCGACGTCATCGAAGATCAGGATGCCGACGTTCTTTTTGTTCATCCGATCGCCGGACTGTTCCGCTACGCGCGCCCGAAGCGTTCCGCCGCTCGCGCGCGGGCGGCCGCGGCGACCTGCTCGCGGTCGCGCGGAGCCGCAGTCGTGTGCAGCGAGTCGATCAACCGGCGTGCGACTTGCGCCACATCGTCGATGGCGCGGTCAAATGCGGCTTCGTTCGCTTTTGACGGCGCATTGAATCCGCTCAGCTTGCGGACGAACTGCAGCGACGCGGCGCGGATTTCCTCGTCCGTCGCGGGCGGATCAAAGTTGAACAGCGTTTTGATGTTGCGGCACATGATGCTCTCGCTCTACCCGTTTACCCTCGCTAACGAGTCAACTTCCTGTATTTGATCCTGTGCGGCTGATCGGCGGCGGCGCCCAGCCGACGGTGGCGGTCGGCCTCGTAGTCCTGATAGTTGCCCTCGAACCAGACTACCTGGCTGTCGCCTTCAAATGCCAGCATGTGCGTCGCGATACGGTCGAGAAACCAGCGATCGTGGCTGATGATGACGGCACAGCCGGCAAAGTTGAGCAGCGCCTCTTCGAGCGCTCGCAGTGTGTCGACGTCGAGGTCGTTGGTTGGCTCGTCGAGCAGCAGCAGATTACTGCCCTTCTTGAGGAGCTTGGCGAGGTGGACGCGATTCCGCTCGCCGCCCGAGAGCGTGCCGACCTTGCGCTGCTGCGCTGCGCCCTTGAAGTTGAACCACGACACATAGGCGCGGGAAGCGACTTTTCGCTTCCCCAGCTCGATCTCGTCGTGCCCGCCTGAGATCTCCTCCCACACGGTCTTGTTCGCCCCGAGCGCTTCGCGACTCTGATCCACGTAGCCAATCTGGACCGTCTCGCCGATCTTCAGCACGCCGGCGTCCGGTTGCTCCTGACCGGTGATCATGCGGAACAGTGTTGTCTTGCCCGCCCCGTTCGGACCGATGACGCCGACGATGCCGCCGCGCGGGAGCGTGAAATCGAGCTTTTCGATCAGCAGGTTATCGCCGTAGCCCTTCTTCAGCTTCCGCGCTTCGACGACGACGTCGCCGAGCCGCGGGCCGGGAGCAATGTAGATTTCGGCGGCGTCAATCTTTTGCGCCGTCTCCTCGCGCAGCAAATCTTCGTAGGCGTTGAGACGCGCCTTGCCTTTGGCCTGTCGCGCGCGCGGCGACATGCGGATCCATTCGAGCTCGCGCTCGAGCGTTCGCTGCCGCCTCGTCTCGGCCTTTTCCTCCTGCGCAAGCCTGGTGGATTTCTGATCGAGCCACGACGAGTAGTTCCCTTCCCAAGGGATGCCGCGGCCGCGATCGAGCTCGAGAATCCAGCCTGCCACGTTGTCGAGGAAGTACCGATCGTGGGTCACGGCGACGACCGTTCCCGCGTAATCCTTGAGGAATCGCTCGAGCCAGGCGACCGACTCGGCGTCGAGGTGGTTCGTCGGCTCGTCCAGCAGGAGCAAATCCGGCGCCTGCAGCAGCAGTCTGCACAGCGCGACGCGGCGGCGCTCGCCGCCGGAGAGCGGTGCGACATCGGCGTCCGACGGCGGAAGGCGCAAGGCATCCATCGCCAATTCGAGCCGCGAATCGAGGTCCCACGCGTTGGACGCGTCGATCTTGTCCTGCAGCCGCCCCTGCTCTTCGAGCACCTTGTCCATGTCCTCCGGGGACAAGTCCTCGCCGAGCTTCGCGTTCACGTCGTCGTAGCGCGCCAGCAATGCCTTGATCGGCGCGACGCCTTCCTCGACGTTGCCGAGCACGGTCTTGGTGGCGTCGAGCCTCGGCTCCTGCTGGAGGAACCCGATCGAAATGCCGGCGGCCGGGAACGCTTCGCCGATGAAGGTCGTGTCTTCGCCCGCCATGATCTTCAACAGGGAGCTCTTCCCCGCGCCGTTCAGTCCCAGCACGCCAATCTTCGCACCGAAATAGAACGAGAGCCAGATGTCTTCGAGTACTTTGGTATCGGGGGGATGCACTTTCCCGAGACCCTTCATCGTGTAGATAAACTGCGGCATACGCTTCGCTGACAGTTCAGAATTCAGAGTTCAGATTTCAGATTTCAGATGATTTCAGATTCAGCAGGTAGCCTTAGCGTACAATCTGCGTCGGCGATCCGCAAATCTGAACTCTGAAGTCTGAACTCTGAAATGCGATGACCCGCAGAATCCTCCATATCGACATGGACGCGTTCTACGCGTCGGTCGAACAGCGCGACGATCCCGCGCTGCGCGGAAAGCCGCTCGCCGTCGGCGGCCAGCCGAACCGGCGCGGCGTGGTGGCCGCCGCAAGCTACGAGGCGCGCGTCTTCGGCGTGCACTCCGCCATGTCAATGGCCAGCGCGGTGCGGCTGTGTCCGTCGCTCGTGATCGTGCCGCCAGATTTCGCGCGCTACAAGGCCGCGTCGTCTGCAGTATTCGCGATCTTTCGCGAAGTGACGGCGCTCGTCGAACCGCTGTCGCTCGACGAGGCCTATCTCGACGTAACGGAAAACGCCTGGGGCGAGCCGCTGGGCACTGCGGTCGCGAAGCGGCTCAAGCAACGGATTCGCGCCGAAACCGGATTGGCGGCCTCGGCTGGTGTCGCGCCGAACAAGTTCCTGGCGAAGATCGCGTCTGGCTGGAAGAAACCGGACGGCCTCACCGTGATCAGCCCCGACCGGGTCGAACCGTTCCTGCACCAGCTCCCGGTCGACGCGCTGTGGGGCGTCGGGCCGGTGACGGCGAAGAAACTACGGTCGCGCGGGATCGACCGGCTCGTGGACGTCCGTACCGCCGATCTCCAGCTGCTCCGCGAGGCGGTGGGCAGCCTCGCGGACTGGCTGCGCCAGCTCGCACGCGGAGTGGACGACCGGCCCGTCGTCCCGAATCGGGAGGCGAAATCGTCGGGCTCCGAGAACACCTTTCCGGAGGATCTGACGGATCCGGACACCATCCGCGGCGAGGTGGCGGGGATGGCGTCCCACGCCATCGGATGGCTGACACGCCGCCAACTCCTGGCGCGGACCGTGACGATCAAGGTTCGGTACGACGACTTCACAACCATCACGCGAAGCCACAGCGCCGCGCCGACGCGCGACGAAGCGGACCTCACCTCGCGAGCCGTCCGGCTTCTCGATAAGACCGAGATCGGCCGTCGGCCGGTCCGTCTCCTGGGCGTGAGCGTGCATAATTTCTGCGCGGACGTCGAGACTGACGAACCGCGAGATCGGTTGCCATTCGATGACGAAAGCATCAACCACAAAGGACACTACGGACACAAAGGTTAAGCCGTACTAGAGACCTTTAGCGTACGATTTGACCTTCGTGTCCTTTGTGTCCATTGTGGTGATATTTTCGTGACCGACACCTGGAATCCCGCGCAGTACGACAAGTTCCAACGCGAACGCGAGCAGCCGTTCTTCGATCTGTTATCGCTTGTGCGGCCCGCGCCGGACATGCGCGTTGTCGACCTGGGATGTGGTACCGGCAAGCTGACCCGCAACCTCCACACGCATTTGCAGGCGCGCGAGACGGTTGGCATCGACCGCTCCGCCCGCATGCTCGAGAAGGTTCAGCGGGACGAGATTCCGCGCGGTTTGCGGTTCGAGGTCGGGACGATCGAAACGTTTCCCGGGGATCGTGGACCATTCGACCTGATCTGCGCGAATGCCGCGTTCCATTGGGTCGAAGGGCACGAATCGCTGCTGCAGCGGCTCGCGTCCGCGCTGGAGCCGTCCGGCCAGCTCGCATTTCAGGTGCCGGCGCAGCACGACGGCGTTTCGCACCGGATCGCCGACGAGCTGACCGACCTCGAGCCGTTCCGCAGCGCGTTTGACGGGTGGCATCGGCCTCAACCTGTGCTCGAGCCCGACGCCTACGCGCGCATCCTGTTCTACCTCGGTTTTCGCGATCCGGTCGTACGGCTGATCGTCTATCCTCATGTTCTGAGAGATCGGGACGAGGTCGTAGAGTGGATGAAGGGGACGCTCCTCACGGAGTACGCGCGTCATCTCCCCTCCGACCTGTATGATCGGTTCATCGACGAGTACCGGGCGCGGCTGCTCGCGCGACTCGAGGATACGCATCCGTTCTTCTTTCCGTTCAAACGGATACTGTGCTGGGGACAGAAGGCCGCCTGAAGCGGCACGTCGAAAAGGGGCCAGCCGGACCTGGGAACACATGCTCAAAGGTACGCGCGACGGAATTCTGAAAAAGGTGCAGCCGGTCAGCATCCACGGCCAGGTGTCGTGGGATGTGTTCTTCACCGAGGTCGAGGATCCCGACGGTCAGGTGACCGTCGCTCGCATCGGACCCGAAGCGGTGATCGGCAACAACCTGGAGCCCGGCGATCGCATTCAGGTCGAATATGTCGTCGGCGTCCCTGTGCGAGTGACCCGCGTCGTGCCAACGGCCTAGGCAGAACGCCGCCCGATCTGCCCGACCCGCCACCGCCTGCCCTACCGGGCCTTCTCAATCCTGACGGTCTTGAGATCGATTCTCGTGCGAGGCGTTTCGCCGTCTCGGGGCGTTGCCTCGATCGCCTCCACCACAGGCAGTCCGTCGACGACGCGGCCAAAGGCTGTATAGACACCATCGAGCGGCGTCGCGGTCCCCGTGCAGATGAAAAACGACGTCGTCGCACTGTCGGGCGCGTCGCCACGCGCCATCGACACGATCCCTTTCACGTGCTTCGTGTCGTTGAACTCGGGCGTCAGATTGTGAACCAACTGCTGCTGCTTCTCGGTGAGCGGCGCCGCGCGACTTGACAGCGCACCGGTCTGAATCACGAAGCCCGGGGCGACGCGGTGGAACGCCATGCCGTTGTACACGCCAGCCGCAGCCAGACGCATGAATTGGCAGACGGTATTCGGCGCCTTGTCGACGAAAAACTCGACGGTGATCGGTCCGTTCGCGGTGTCCAGCACTGCGCGGAAACTCGCCAGCTCTTGATTCGATTCTGTCACGAAGGGCTCGGCAGGCCGATCGCGAATCGTCACGTGACGGATGTCGATGCGTTGGGTCGTCACACCCTTCTCGTCGACAGGCGCTTCCGAAATCTTCTGGAGCACTTCGATGCCGTCTGATATTCGGCCGAAGACGGTGTACTAGTTGTCGAGCGCCGGCTGATCGGCAAGCACGATGAAAAACTGCGCGCCGGCGCTATCGGGCTTCCCTGGAATCAGGACGGCGGCAACCGATCCTCTGGTCATCTTCGGCGCGCGCGTCTCGGCTTTCACAACGTTGAGGCCACCCGTGCCGTACAGCGCGCGCTTCGAGGGATCCTTCGTGAGCGGATCGCCGCCTTGCACCATTCCATACTTGATCGCACGGTGGAAAGTCGTCCCGTCGTATGCGCCTTCCGCAGCGAGCTTCATGAAATATGCCGTCTGATTCGGCGCACCGTCCGGTGCGAGATCGATGACGAACGTCCCGGCACTGGTGTCGACGACGGCCTGTTTCTCATTCGGTTGTTGGGCGGGACTCTCGGCGTTGGCGACACGCGCCGCGACGAGCAGCACGCACATGACCGCCACGCGCGTCATCACGCTCATGCTCCTGATCCCGAAATATTGATCATCCGCGCGGCGTGCCAGATGTAGTGCAGGCCCGAAGCCAGCGTCACGACCAGCGATACCCACACGAAGAAATCGAAGACCACCGAGTGATAGCCGAGATAGTTGAAGAGCATCGCGGCGACGGCCGTGACAATGTAGGTGGCCGTCGCGATCTTCCCGAGCATGGACGGCTTGAACGTTCGCGGGCCAATCGCCAGATTGACGATGGCGACGGTGAGCACGATGCCGACGTCGCGAAAGATGATGAGCACGGTCAGCCAGATTGGTAAGCGATTCGCGAGACCGAGACCAGGCAATGTCAACACGACGAAGGTCGTCACCAGCAGCAGCTTGTCGGCCATCGGGTCGAGCCATGCGCCGAGACTGCTCTTCTGGCCGGACCGCCGCGCAATCAGACCGTCCAGGGCATCCGTAATCCCGGCCGTGACGAACACGATCAGCGCCCAGCCGAGATGCCCGTACACGACAAGGATCACGAAGGCCGGGATGAGGAACATCCGCAGCAGCGTCAGCTGGTTCGCCGGCGTGAGTACGGTCATCGGGGTCCGGCGAGCGCCTCGATTCGGGCGACGGCCTCGATGGCCTCCGCGCCGGTCACCGGCCGAGAGGGCTGGAAGGTGTTGTCCGGCCCTGGTTTCATGACGCCGGACGCCACGGCCGTGGATGCCGCCGGATAGGCCAGATGCGTCGTGGACAGGTCCGCAAATCTGAGCCGCGCCGACTCCCATCCCTTCGCCTGGGACGGATTCCGCGCCGAAGCCCGCGCCAGCAACCGCGCGACCGCCTGCGCGAGATCCGTCCGCCGCACCACGCCGCGCGGCAGAAATGCATGGTTCGCGAACGGCTCCATCACACCCGCGCGCGCAACGGCCATGATCCACGTCGCCGCCCAGTGCCCTCGCACGTCGGTGATGAGCGCGGCGTCGCCCCACCGGTCGCTCTGGAGCAGCGCGCCCAGCTTGATGCCGATGAGGGCCGCCAGATCGGCGCGCGTAATCTGCGACGCCTGGTCGATCGCGCGGTATTCCGCCGGCAACCGTGCCAGCGCCGCGCGGTCGCGTATGTCGGCGAGGCGCTTCTCCACGTCGGCAGACGGCTCGATCGCGAGCGCGTCGACGAAGGCGCGCTCGGCCGCGTCGAGATCGCCGCGGGCTTCGAGCAGCTCGCCGATCTGCGCGAGCGACTTGGCATCGCCTGGATCGAGCGTGACCGCCTTTCGGAAATGCTCGAGCGCTGCGTCCGCGCTGCCCTGCTGCCGCTCCACGCCAGCCAACTCGCGGTACAGAAACGGGCTGTCCGGCGAGCTTGCGATAGCCGCCGTGTAGGTCTGCATCGCTTCGTCGAGCCGTCCGGCGCGCGCCGCCTGACGTGCGCGCGCGAGGTTCCGCTCCATGCCGCGGAAGCGCAGCACCTCCACGCGCCGCGTCATCTCGGTCAGCGACGGATCGGCGGAGACCGCCGCCTCGAAGGCGGCGAGTGCCTCGTCCTCACGGTTCAGCGCCAGCAGCGCCTGCCCGCGGCCGACCAGCGCCGGCACGTCGTTCCGCTGTTCCTGGAGCGCACGGTCGAAGAGCGGCAGCGCCGCCTTCGCGTCCTTCCGCGCGAGCTCGAGGTAGCCGAGCGACGCCGCCGCGGGATAAAAGGCCGGCGCGAGTTTCAGCGCGTCCGAAAACTCGCGCTCCGCGCTCTTCAGATCCCCCGATTGCAGAAACGCCCATCCGCGCGCCTGCATGTCACCCGCCGCCGTGTTCGTGAACGCGGCCGGAATCACGGGGCGCACGAACTCGGGAAACTTCGGCGTGGTGACGACAGGCGCAGACACGACGGGTTTCTTCGCGCACGACGCGGCAACAAGCGCTACAACGAACAACCACTGTGACGCGCGCTGAGACCGAAAAACAGACATCATCGGAATCTTAACTCGCCGCTCGGCTAAAGCCTTCGCGCTACAGCCAGGGCAGGTACGCCCGGCTACAGCGTTTGCGCTACATCGAACCCAGCCTCCCCAGAAGCCGCCGCGGGACGTCGGCCACAATCGACACCCGACCGTCGCGCGCCTCGTGAAGAATCACATGCGCATGGCGATACAGCCGCACGATCCGCTCGCGATCGGCCACGTCGTCCGAATTGAACGTCAACGTCACGCGCCGGATGTCCAGCGCCACGCGCGAGGCAATGGTGTCGACGAGCTCGTCAATGCCCTCCCGCTTCAGCGCTGAAATGCACAGCGCGTCGGGGTCCTGCTCCTGCAGCCGCCGGCGCTCGTCCGGCGTCAGCCCGTCGCACTTGTTGTACACCTCGACGAGCGGCACGTCGACCGCGCCGACTTCATCGAGCACTTGATGCACCGCGGTCATCCGGCGATCGCGGTCGGGAGCGGCGGCATCGATCACGTGGAGGACAAGATCGGCGTCAGCTGTTTCTTCGAGCGTCGCGCGAAACGCGGCGACGAGCGCATGCGGCAGCCGATCGATGAACCCGACGGTGTCCGACACCAGCAGTTCACGGCTGTCGGGGAGGCGCACCTGCCGCACCAGCGGATCGAGCGTCACGAACAGCGCGTTCGACGCCTCCGCGTCCGCCCTGGTCAACACGTTGAACAGCGTCGTTTTGCCGGCATTCGTGTAGCCCACGAGCGCAACCGTGGGCACCGACGCTTTGTGCCGGCGCTCGCGGAGCTGCGCGCGCCGTTTCCGCACCTGCTCGATGTCGTCACTGATCGCGTGAATGCGCGTGCGAATGCGCCGGCGGTCCGTTTCGAGCTTCGTTTCGCCGGGGCCCCGCGTCCCGATGCCGCCGCCGAGCCGCGACAGCGCATCGCCGGCGCCGACGAGCCGCGGCAGCAGGTATTTCAGCTGCGCGAGCTCCACTTGCAGCTTGCCCTCCCGGGTTCGCGCGCGGCGCGCAAAGATGTCGAGTATCAGCTGCGTCCGATCGACGATCTTGCGGCCGACCTCCTTTTCGATTTGCCGCAGCTGCGCCGGCGTCAGCTCGTTGTCGAAGATCGCCACGTCCACGCCGGTTTCAGCGCAGGACGCCGCGAGCGTCTGAATCTTGCCGGAGCCCAGAAATGTCGACGGATCGGGCTTCGGCCGTTCCTGCAGCACGCGAAGCACGACCGTGGCGCCGGCGGCTTCGGCCAGGCCGGCCAGCTCGTCGAGCGAACGCTCGGCCTCGAGCCGGCGCGCGTGCCCGGCAATCAATCCGACCAAGGCCGCCCGCTCCGGCCGCGTCACTCGCCCGGATCGCGGTGAGCCGTGTCCAGCCATGTCTGAATCTCTTCCCATGCAATCGCGCCCGAACGCACCAGTTGTGGGTCCCGCTGTGTTACATCCACGATCGTCGATGGCGGACCACCGTGCGTACGACCCGTGTCGAGCAGAAAATCGATGCGGTGACCGAGTGCCCGCTCGACCTCGTCCGGATCCGCAGTGGCGGCGTCTCCGCTCACGTTGGCGCTCGTCGCAGTCACCGGCCGCCCGCACAGCGCACAGACGGCCCGTGCCACATCGTCGGCCGGCACGCGCACGCCGACGGTGCCGCGCCCGCCCGTCACGTCGCGCGCCAGGGCGGGCGTGGCGGCCACAACCAAGGTGAGCGGTCCAGGCCAGAATCTTTCGGCCAGGCGTTGCCCGAGCGGCGTCAATGGTCCCAGCGACCTCGCCGCCTGCGCGGCGTCCGCGGCAATCAGAGGGAGCGCGCGATCGCGTTCGCGTCCCTTGATGGCAAAAACTCGCGCAACGGCCTCGCGATTGAACGGGTCCGCCGCGAGCCCATACAGCGTGTCGGTTGGCAACGCCACGACACCACCGTTGAGGATCCATTTCGCGGCCTCCTGAATGGCGTCGCGCTGCGGCGCGCCTGGATCAACGTACACGCGGCGCATGTTTATTAATCGTAGTTCACAGTTGGCAGTTGACAGCTCACCGTCCATGGCCATCCACTCTGAACTGTTAACTGTTAACAACTGTCAACTGTTGACTGTCAGCTGTCGACTGGTAACTGTCGACTCCCCTTGTCTCCATTCACCATCGTTCTCTTCACCACGCCGGAGACCATGGCCATGAGGAAGAGGTTCACGAAGAAGACGGCGCGGATGCTCGTGCCGCCGAGCACTCCGGCGACGAATGGGCTGCTCGCCATGCCGACGAGCGAGGCGCTCGTGAGAACGCCGAAGCCGGCGCCGTGCGCACGCGGAGGAATGACGCTGCCGGCCGCGCTGTACGACGCGGTCATCGCCGCCCCGATGCCCAGACCGATCAATGTCGACGCGGCGCACATCGCCCAGACACGTCCCGACGCGCCGAACACGCCGCATCCGGCCGCGGCCACGCCTGCTCCCGCAGCGATGACGATGCGCAAGGAGAAGTGTTTCAGGAGCCGTCCGCAGAAATGATGTCCGAGCGCGCCCGTGCACGCCATGATCGAGAAGAGCACGCCCGCGACGATCGGGACGCGTGCGTGCGCGACACCAATCTGTTCGACATACAACGGAAGGACCGGTCCGAAGCTGCGATCGACGAACTGCAGCCCGAAGATCACGCCCATCATCAGGACAAAATTCTGAAACGCAAGCACGTTGCGGAACGTCACCCGCGTGGACAGGTTCGTGGGGCCCGCTCGAGCCGCGGCATGTTCGGGATTCTCGAGATTCGCCGGGCTTTCGGTGTCGGCGTACGCGTGTGTGGCGCGATCGTCGTACATCACCCACACGACGCACAGACCAAGCCCGTAGAACAGCGCGGTCACGACGAAAGCGAGACGCAGCCCGACCAACCCCGCCAGCACGCCGCCGATCACCGGGCCCAGTGCGGGCCCGAGCCGCTGCGCGGTCTGCACGAGACCGATCGCCGACGGCATCCTGTCGGGCGGCGCCGATTCGGCGGCCATCGCGACAGACAGCGATCCGTACCCGGCGAACAACCCCTGCACGGCGCGCAGGGCGAGCACATGCCACGCGCGCGTGACATAGGCCATGGCCGCCATCAGAATCACGAAGCTCGCCATCGAGCGCTCGACCATGATCTTGCGGCCATACCGATCGCCGAGGCGTCCCCAGGACGGCGCGAGCAGTGCGGTCAGGCCCGGCGTCACGCCGAGGCTCACGCCGGTCCACAGTGCGATCTGGCGAACGTCGGTCACGCCGAGCTGCGCGATGAACATCGGGAGAAACGGCATCACGAGCGTAAAGCCGGTATAGCCGAGGAAACTGGCCGCAGTCACCGCATAGACGTTGCGCTGCCACGCTGTGCTCGATCGGCGGTGGGCGGGACTCAGTGCTGGATGCTCCGTGCGGACGAGCACGGTGCACTGGTGCACCGTGCACCGTGCACCGTGGACGTTAGAAGTGTATCTTGACGTCCTTGTCCTGGGCGACGTGAATGCTGTCGATGAACCGGATGCGGTGCGGCTCGTTCTCCATGATGACCGAGCTCGTGCGAATGCCGTCGCCGAAGAATCGCACGCCCCGCATGAGCGTTCCGTCGGTGACTCCGGTCGCGGCGAAGATGACGCGCTCGCCCGGCGCAAGATCCCTGGATCGGTAGATCTTCTTGAGGTCGGTAATCCCCATCGCGCGGCACCGCTCTTCGTGCTCCGGTGTACTGATCACGAGGCGCGCGAAGATCTCACCATTCAGGCACCGCATCGCCGCGGCGGTCAAGACGCCTTCCGGCGCGCCGCCGGTTCCCATCACCGCATGCACGCCCGTGCCGAAGATCTTCGACCGAGCGGCCGAGACACCGGGCGATGGCCTTCAGGTTGTCGTGAACCGGTGCGTCGAGGCTGACCGAATCCTTCGAGCTCGGTCCGACGACCAGCTTCTCCATGTACAGGTCGGGTGCATGGAGCAGACCGCCCCGATTCGACGCGGCGAGCACGGCAATCGCGTTGGGGGCGCCCGTGGCGCACAGGTTCGTCCCTTCGAGCGGATCGACGGCGATGTCGACTTGCGGAAACCCGCCCGACGGCCCACGGCCGTCGAGGGTGTGCGCCATGCCGACTCGTTCGCCGATGTAGAGCATCGGCGCTTCGTCGCGCTCGCCTTCGCCGATCACGATCGTCCCGTCAATCGGGACGCTGTCCATGACCTTCCGCATCGCCTCGACGGCCACCTGATCGGAGTTGTGGCGGTCGCCCTGACCCATCGTGTGCGCGCACGCGATGGCGGCCTGTTCGACGACCCTCAGGAACTCGAGTGAAAGATCGGAATCCATACAGATCAGAGTTCAGAGTTCAGAGTTCAGACTTCACCTGATCGCGGTACGCCGGCAACTCGCAGCGCGTCGGCCGATCCTGCCGATAGCCGAGCAGGTAATCGGCTTGCATCAACTTGTGAATTTCGCGCGTGCCTTCATAGATGACCGCGCCCTTGCAATTGCGCCAGAACCGTCCCACCGGATACTCGTCCGAGTACCCATTGGCGCCGTGGATCTGAACCGCGTCCGCGGCCGCCCGTTCGGAGGCGACCGTCGCGAACCATTTCGCGAGGCCGGTCTCGCGCGTGTTGCGCTGCCCCTGGTTCTTCATCCAACCCGATCGCAGCCAGAGCAGGCGCGCGGCCTGGTAGTCGGATTCCATCTGCGCGATCATTTCCTTCACGAGCTGGTGCTGCCCAATCTCGACGCCGAAGGTTCTACGCTCCTTCGAATACTTCACGCTCGCGTCTCGGGACGCGCGGATGAGGCCCGTGGCTCCGGCCGCAACCGTGTAGCGCCCCTGGTCGAGCGCGAACATCGCAATCTTGAATCCTTCGCCGGGACGGCCCAGCACGTTCTCTTCGGGCACCTCCACATCGTCCATCTTGAAGAAGCCCGTATTGCCCGCGAGGATGCCCCATTTCTCCTTCATCGGACCGCTCGAGAATCCCTTGAAGGTGCGCTCGACGATGAACGCGGTCAGGCCCGATGGATCGCGCTGTTTCTTCTTGTCGAGATCCGTCCACGCGACGACGAGAAAGTTGTCGGCAACGTCGGCCAGCGAAATCCAGCTCTTTTCGCCCGTGATCCGATACCGATCGCCGTGTTTGATCGCCGTCGTCTGAATCGCGCGGGCATCGCTTCCCGCGCCGGGCTCGGTGAGACCGTAGCCGGAGATCTTGGCACCCTGCGCCTGCGGGACGAGATATCGCTGCTTCTGGTCTTCCGATCCCCAGGTGAGCAGCGACAGGCAACTGAGGCCGGCGTGAACCGACATGATGACGCGCAACGAGGTGTCGACGTATTCGAGCTCCTCGCTCGCGAGCCCGAGGCAGATGTAATCCATCCCCGCGCCGCCGTATTCCTGCGGCACCGAGATCCCGAGCAGTCCGAGCTTCGCCATCCCGCCGAGGATGCGATCCCGATCGAAGTGATGCTTTCGATCGTTTTCGCGGATGTAAGGCGCCACTTCACGCGCCGCCCATTCGCGCACCGACTGTTCGAGAAGGCGTTGTTCGTCCGTCAGAGTGAAATCAATCATGGTGGCTGATTAAGATCTGCGACACGTGCGTTTGAACGCACAGCGCGCAGCGCACGCAGAAAACCGTCGGTTGAACGCAACCTCGACATGCCCGCAAACCAGGGTCTTTCTCGCCACGATGGCTTCTCTGCGAGCTCAGCGTGTTCTGCGTTCCACGCGACATGCAAAACGGGGAATCGTATCACGCGCGGCGGGCGACGTGCACGGGCGCGCCGCGTCCGAGGCCGACCTCGGAAGCCGCGCTGGCGCCGTTGGCCGCGATTTCGAGGTGGTCGGTGCTGCCGAAGAGCGCGCACAATTCGCCGGCCGCGGCGTCGGCGTAAGTGGAAACAACCTTCGAGACGACGTGCCGGCCGATCGCGATTTCGAGCGCGCCGCCGGCGAGCTTGTCGAACGTCTTGCGATCGATGTTCGTGATCAAGTTGCCGAAGCGATCGACGCGCAGCACCTCGCCGTCGATGGTGTCGGCGTCGACTCGCGGCTGCGGCAGCTCGAGCCGCTGAATCGTGCCTGCCGGACGTCCGAGCGCGACGAGCTCGAGGCCTTTCGCGAGCCAGCCGGCCGCCGGCGCGAACCGGTCGCGGCCTTCGAACGTGCGGCTCACCGTTGGACGCGCATACCGGCGCTCGCTCAACTCGACCACCCGTCGCGGCGGATGGTCGTCGAAGACCGGCGTCAACACACCGTTGTCGGGTGCGACGAACTTGTGGTCACCGGCTTCGGCGGCGATGCCGCGGCGCGCCGATCCAACGCCCGGATCGACGACGACGAGAAAGATGGTCCCGGCGGGAAAATACTTGTACGCCGCCGCCAGCTCGAGCGCACCCGCTGCCACGTCGTGCGGCGGCAGATCGTGGGAAATATCCACGAACGTGATGTCCGGGCAAATGCCGAGCGCCACGCCCTTCATCGTCCCTGCGTAGTGGTCCCGCGTGCCGAAGTCGGTAAGGAGAGCGACGACCGGGCGGGCCATGGACTTAGCTTATCGATCAAATCCCAAGGATACAAAGGACCAAACGACGTTAAACGCGGAACTCCCAGAATTCGCAGAGCAAGACGTCATTCCCGCCGAACGCCAGATACGAATGAGGACTTTTCAGCGGGTTCTGCGCGTTCTGCGTTGAAAGTCGTAACTATGCGGGTTTGCGGAAGAGAATCTCTCGCAGATTGTTTTGAAGAAGAAAGGAATCCGAGACGCGCAAACCTGCAAACAGACGCATGATGTCGCGGTTCACCAGGATGGTCTGGCGTCCGCGCGCCGCTGGATAGAACCGGTACTTCAGATTCACATCGTCGACGACGATGAACTTGGTGTAGCGGGTGTCGGGCTGCCGGGCGGTCCCAAAGAAGCCGAGCAGCGCTCCGTCGGGACGCAGGATGCGTGTGAGCTCGCCTGCCAGCTCCTGGGCCGCGGGCCGATCGAGATAATCGATCAGATCCCAGCAGAGCACGCCGTCGACCGTGCCGCTGTTCTGCGTAAAGCGCTTTTTCAGAAACGCCGGCAATCCGTCGGTCTTGCCCTCGCGTACGTGACGCTCCAGATCCGCGAAGACATCCTCGACGAAAATCTTGCAGCCCAGTTGCTCGCCGAAAAAGCTGACGTTGCTGCCGACGACCGGGCCGAGATCGAGCAGCACGGGAGACTCGCGTGCCGTGAGGCACGCCAGGAATTTCCGCAGCGCTTTCGTGGCGAAAACAGGATCGGCAACGGCAGGTACCGCGGGGGGATGTGGACCCGCGTCGGGTTCCGGTTTGCGCGGGGCGAGGCGATCGAGGAGACCCACGGTGGGAGGTGTGGAACTAGGGGTTAGGGATTCGGGCTTAGGGATTAGGACGAATGTCTAATCCCTGAGCCCGAAGCCCAAGTCCCTGCTCTTCAAGCCCCAACCCGCGCCGGCGCACCGGCGGGCTGCGGCTGCGACTGCTGCGGCTTTTCGGGCGCGGCGGCTTGGGCCTGCTTGCCGGCCGCCTGGGCCTGTGCGGCCGTCCCCTTGCGCTGCATGTCGACGCTGCCGCGGAAATGCGCGCCTTCGGCAATCGCGACGCGTGGCGACACGATGTCGCCATCAACCGAGCCGTTGTCGCGGATGTCGACCTTCTCGCTCGCGGTCACGTTGCCGGTCACCTCGCCGAGGACGATCACCGACTTCGCGAACACCTGGGCTTTGATCTTCCCGTTCGGGCCGATGGTCAGCACGTGATCGCGCAATTGAATCGTGCCTTCGACCTGACCTTCGATGGTGAGATCCTCGCTGCCGTTCAGCTCGCCTTTGATCACGACCGATTTGCCGATGTTCACGATGTCCTTCTCCATTAAGTTCCTCGTCTCTGGACGAGTACCGACGCCGACACCTGCGGCGGGCGCCTGGGGCGGCTGCGGCGCAGCCGTCGGTTGTCCGCTCGCCGGTTTGACCGCTTCATCGCGTTTCCACATGTGATCCTCCGCCTGTCCGCGCAGGGCGCCAGGGTGTCTGCCAGATACCAGGTGTCTGACAGACCATTGGGGGCCGAAAGAGCGAGTATATGGAACGGTCGAAACCTTGTCTAGTCCTTTCGTTACCGATGGTTAGCGGGAGTGCTACAATGAACGATTCACTGTGCGTGTCTACTTTGACTACAACGCGACCACTCCCCTCGCGCCGGAGGTGACCGACGTTGTAGTGCGCGTGACCCGTGACGTGTTCGGCAATGCGTCGAGCGTGCATCATTTCGGCCAGCAGGCAAAAGCGGTCCTCGACGAGGCGCGATCGGCGGTCGGCGCGCTGATCAATGGCGATCCCTCGGAGATCGTGTTCACGGGCGGCGGCACCGAGGCCGACAATTTCGCGATTCGCGGCGTGGCAGGCGTGTACGACGTGGCGGGAGCCACAACGGGCCGGCGTCACCTCATCGCGAGCGCGATCGAGCACGAAGCCGTGCTGAACACAGTGAAGGCGCTCGAGCGGCGGGGCTGGCGCACCACGCTGCTCCCGGTGGGCCAGACCGGCATCGTATCGGCGGACCGGCTGCGTGACGCGCTCGCCGATGACACAGCCATCGTGTCGGTGATGCATGCCAACAACGAGATCGGCACGATCCAGCCGATCGCGGAATTGGCGACGCTGGCGCACGCGCGCGGGGCGCTGATGCACACCGATGCCGTGCAATCGGTCGGCAAGATTCCGGTCGACGTGCGCGCACTCGGCGTCGACCTGCTGTCGCTCTCGGCCCACAAGTTCAACGGGCCGAAAGGGGCCGGCGCGCTCTGGATCAAGCGCGGCACGCGCCTGCAGTCGATGCTGACGGGTGGCAAACACGAGCGCAACCGCCGGGCGGGCACGGAAAACGTGCCGGCCATCGCCGGCCTCGGCACGGCGGCGGCGCTGGCCGCCGGCAAACTATCAGCGGAAGGTGTCCGGCTCGCGGCGCTGCGCGATCGCCTCGAAGCGGGCATTCTCGCGGCCGTACCTGGCACGGCCGTGAACGGCGACCGGTCGGCCCGCGTGCCGAACACGAGCAACATCAGCTTCGATCGCGTCGAGGCGGAGAGTCTGCTCATCGCGCTCGATCTCGAAGGCATTGCCGTGTCGACCGGATCGGCCTGCTCGTCGGGCACCCTCGAACCGTCGCACGTGCTGCGCGCCATGGGGCTGCCGGCGCACCGGACGCAGAACTCGCTACGCTTCAGTCTCGGCCTGTTCTCGACCGAGGAAGAAGTTGACCGCGTCGTCGACGTATTGCCGCGGCTGGTGGAGAAGCTGCGAGGGCTGACTCGGAAAACCGTGTCGGCATGACAGGCAACCACGAAAACACGAAGAACCACGAAAACACGAAGAACATCAGTTTGTTTTGAACAAGGTTGCTTTACTTCGTGTCTTCGTTACTCAGTGGATGCATTTGTTTCTATGCGCATCGTCGTAGCGATGTCGGGCGGCGTTGATTCATCGGTGGCCGCGGCGCTCCTCGCCGAGCAGGGTCACGACGTCATCGGTGTGTCGATGCAGCTCTACGACCAGAGCGAGGGGCAGATGTCCTTCGGCAGCTGCTGCTCGCTCGACGATCTCCACGACGCGCGGCGCGTCGCCGCGGCGATCGACATCCCGCACTACATCCTCAATTTCGAGCGTCAATTCGACGAGCAGGTCGTCTCGAACTTCGTCCGCGAGTATGCGGCGGGCCGGACGCCGCTCCCCTGTGCGCACTGCAACAGCGATCTCAAGTTCGCCACCCTCGTCGACCGCGCGAGCGGGTTCGGCGCCGACGCCGTCGCCACGGGACACTACGCCCGCGTCGAGTGCGACGCGGCGACCGGACGCTACCGCCTCGCTCGGGGCGTCGACCCGTCGAAGGATCAGTCGTATTTCCTGTTCTCGCTCACGCAGGCACAGCTGGCGCGTGCCGTGTTTCCCGTCGGCGACCAACCCAAGGAGGCGGTTCGCGCGTACGCGCGGCAGCGGCGCCTCCCCGTGGCCGACAAGCCAGACAGCCAGGAGATCTGCTTCATTCCCGACGATGACTATGCGGGGTTTGTGACGAAGCACGCGCCCGATACGGCGCGCGACGGCGCGATCGTCGACGAAGGCGGGCGTGTCCTCGCCGCGCACGGCGGCATCCACCGCTTTACCGTCGGTCAGCGAAAGGGGCTCGGCCTGGGGTCGTCCGCATCCGCGCGGGCAGGCGCGCCGATGTACGTGCTGCAGCTGCGCCCCGCGGAGCGCCAGGTCGTCGTCGGGCCCAGGGCGTCGCTCGAGCGAACGACGTTGACGGCCTCGGCCGTGAACTGGATGGTGAACGAGCCTTGCGCCGCGATTCGCGCCTCCGCGCAGATTCGCCATCGTCACGCCGCGGCACCGGCCACGATCCGGTCGATCGGCGATGCGCGCGCAGCGGTGACATTCGACGCGCCGCAGATGGCGATCACGCCAGGACAGGCAGTAGTCTTTTACGACGGGGACGTCGTCGTTGGTGGTGGGTGGATAGACTGAGGTTCGTCGTTCGCGGTTCGACGTTCGTCGTTCGCGGTTCGACGTTCGTCGTGCGTCGTTCGCGGTTCGACGTTCACCGACGCACGACGAACTGAACGACGCACGTCGAACGACGCACGACGAACCTCAGACAGACGCCAAGTGCTCCGGAATATTGTCGATGTAGTGCTCGGCGTCGAGCGCGGCCATGCAGCCTGACCCCGCGGCTGTGATCGCCTGCCGGTAGATGTGGTCCTGTACGTCGCCGCAGGCGAACACGCCGGGGATGCTGGTCTTCGCGCCGTCGTGCGTGAGGATGTAACCGTTCTGATCCATTTCGAGCTGACCGCGGAACAACGCGGTGTTCGGCGTATGGCCGATCGCCACGAAGACGCCCGCCACTGGAACGTCGCTTCGCACGCCGGTCTTGTTGTGCCGGACGACCATCGATGTCACTTCGCCCTTGCCGGTGTCCTTGATGTCTTCCACTTGGCTGTCGAGCATCCAGGCAATCTTCGCGTTCGCGCGGGCCTTGTCCTGCATGATCTTCGAGGCACGCAGCGTGTCGCGCCGGTGCACGACCGTTACTTTGGTGGCGAAGCGCGTGAGGAACACGGCTTCCTCCATCGCCGAATCGCCGCCGCCGACCACGGCGATTTCGTGGCCGCGGAAAAAGTAGCCATCGCAGGTCGCGCAGGTCGATACGCCATGCCCCATCAGCGTGCGCTCCGACGGGAGGCCCAGCAGGCGTGCCGAAGCGCCCGTCGCAATGATGACCGTCTTCGCGGCGTATTCCGCCTCTGACGTCTTGACGAGAAACGGCGCGCTGCAGAGCTCGACGTGCGTCACATCGCCCTGAACGGTTTCTGTGCCGAACTTCTGGGCCTGCGTGCGCATGTCGGCCATCAGCTCCGGGCCCATGATGCCGTCGCGATACCCCGGATAATTCTCGACGAGGGTGGTGAGCATCAACTGTCCGCCGGCTTCGATCCCCTCGATCAGGATGGGCTGCAGGTTGGCGCGCGCTGTGTACAGGGCGGCTGTGAGCCCGGCGGGTCCAGAGCCGATGATGACCACGCTTCTGATTGGTGGCATTTCGTAAATGGGTAACTTGGTGACTTGGTAAACGAAGGAGGGGGCCTTTAGATGTGTTTGTCGATGACCTTCTTGAGGTCGTCCTTCTGCGCCAGGCCGACGACCGATTCGACTACCTGTCCGCCCTTGAACAGGAGCAGCGTCGGAATGCCCCGAATCTGAAACTTGAACGACACGTTCGGATTCTCGTCGACGTTGAGCTTGCCCACCGTAATCTTGCCCGCGTAATCGGACGCCAGGGCGTCCACCGTCGGGCCAAGGCGCTTGCAGGGCCCGCACCACTCAGCCCAGAAATCTACCAGCACCGGGTCGGACGATTTCAGCACGCTGTCGTCGAAATTGCCGTCCGTGAACGTCTGCACGTTGTCGGTCATCGATACTCCTTCGAAACTAAGCAGAGGCTCGAGGCTCGAGGCTGGTAGAGGCCGAAACCTTCCGCGATCTTCCCCAGCCTCTAGCCTCCAGCCTCCACCCTCCTCTTGATCGCCCGCTCATATATTTTGACGTACTCTGCCGCAGAACGGTCCCAGGAATAATCCTTCCGCATGCCGGCAACCTGGAGCACGCGCCACTTTCGCGGCTCTCGGTACAGCTCCAGCGCGCGGGCGAGCGCATCTCGGAACGCCGCCGGTTTGTACTCCGTGAACACGAACCCGGTGGCATTCCGGCGCCCCGGGGCGTAGTCCACCACCGTATCCGCAAGGCCTCCAACGGCGCGAACCACAGGCACCGTGCCGTATCGAAGACTGTACATCTGATTCAGGCCGCACGGCTCGAAGCGCGACGGCATCAGAAAGATGTCGGAGCCGGCTTCGACCAGGTGCGCCAGCCCCTCGTCAAAGCCAATCCGCGCGCCGATGCGATCGGGATATCGAGCCGCGAGAGACGTCCAAAGGTTCTGATAGCGCGAGTCGCCCGTGCCCAGGATGACGAACGTCGCGTCGAGCCGTGGCAGGTCGCCGGCAAGCGCCGCGATGAGGTCGAAGCCTTTCTGGTCGACCATACGCGACACCATCCCGACCAGCGGACGCTCGACCACCGCTACCGCTGTCGGCAGCGCATACCGCGCCAGCAGCTCGACTTTCGCGTCGCGTTTACCCGATAGATCAGCGACGGAGTACGGCTTGGGCAGGTACGGATCGCTGGCCGGATCCCACACGCGCGTGTCGATGCCGTTCAGAATGCCGACCAGATCGCTGGCCCGGGCCCGAAGAATACCGTCGAAGCCGAACCCGAGCTCGGGCGACTGAATCTCCTCGGCGTACTGGCGACTGACCGTCGTCACGATCTCGGCGTGGTTGATACCACCCTTCAGAAAACTGATGCGGCGCCAGTACTCCAGCCGCTCGATCGTGAACAGCTCCCATCCAAGGTCGAGGCGCGGCAGCCAGTCGGCGTCGAACAATCCTTGATACGCGAGGTTGTGAATCGTGAAGACGCTGGCCGTGCGGCCGAGTACGGGATGCGATGCGTACAGCGTTTTGAGATACACGGGAACGAGACCCGCCTGCCAGTCGTGCGCATGGATGACCGACGGCCCACTGCCGCGGCGTGCCGCGAATTCGAGCGCCGCGCGTGCCAGCATGCCGAGCCGCCGCGCGTTGTCCGGAAAATCCGTGCTGTCGACCGCGTACAGTCCCTCGCGATCGTACAGATCCGGGCAATCGACCAGCAGCGCCCGCGCGCCGTCCGCAAGCGGCGCGTCGAAAAACCCGACATCACGAACGTATCCACCCACTGTGATTGGGAAGGTCTCGACAAGGGTGCCCGCCGACACGCCGCGATACTTCGGCAGCGCGACGGTCACGTCCCACCCGAGGCGTGCCAGCGCGGCCGGCAGCGCGCCGAGGACGTCCGCCAGCCCGCCGGTTTTCGCAAATGGCTGCGCCTCGGAGCCGATGATGAGCACGCTGCGGCGTTTCGAAACCGCACGGACCGGCCGCACGACATTCGTCCGGCTGGATCGCGCGGCGCGAGGCATCGCTCACAAGCATAACTGCGCTTGACACGCTTTCGCAGACGGTTTAGAACCAGCGGACATCACATAGGCGTCACACCAGCGAGGTGCAGACATGAGCCTTGTCCGACGGATCGCAGTTCTGGCTCTCGGGATTTCCTTCAACTTCACCATCGCTTCATCTGCATTCGCCCAGCGCACGACCGGCGACATCAGTGGCACCGTCACCGATACGACCGGCGCGGTGCTTCCCGGCGTGACGGTCACCGCCGTCTGCACCGAAACGAATTTCACGCGGTCCGCGGTCACCGACGCAGAGGGCGGCTTCAGCCTGCGCGAGCTGCCCATCTGCCTGTACCGTGTGACGGCAGAGCTGGCGGGTTTTAAGACCGTGGCGCGCGAGGCACCGGTGACCCCGAGTGCCGTGGCAAAGACCGACTTCCGGCTGGAAGTCGGAACGGTGTCTGAGACGGTGACCGTCGAGGGCGTGTCGCCGCTCATCGAGTTCTCCGACAAACTGAACAACCGAATCGAAAGCCAGCGCATCGAATCGTTGCCGCTCAGCGGGCGCGACTTCAATTCCCTGCTCAACGTCATGCCGGGCGTGCAGCACCGGCCGGGCGGCGGCTTCCAGGGCGTCAACATCAGCGGCGCGCGAACCTCGTCGAACAACTTCATGATCGACGGCATCTCGAACAACGAGGTCTATTACGGCGACACCGTGCTGAATCAGACCGCCATCATCGGCATTCCGGCGACGCTCGTGCCGATGGACGCGATCGGCGACCTCACTGTCCAGCAGACGCCGTCCGCCGAGTTCGGCGTCAAGGGTGGAGCCGCGATTAACATCGTCATGAAGAGCGGCGGCAACGTGCCGCACGGGACCGGTTATTACTTCCGGCACGACGACTGGACAGACAGCCCAAATTTCTTCGACATCCGAGCGGCGCAAAGACTCGGCAAGGAAGCCGACCCCACGCCGATCAAGAACCAGCAGTACGGCGGAACGTTCGGCGGCCCGATCAAGAAGGACAAGGCGTTCATCTTTGGCTACTACGAGGGACAACGTCTGAGCGTGGTGTCGCCGTACGACGTGCACGTGCCGACGGACGCCCAGATTGCGGCGGCCCGCCAGCGGATCGCCGCCGCCGGACTCCGGACAACTCCGATCGGCGAGAACCTGATCAAGTTCTATCCGACCGATCCGACCGGCAACCAGCATGTCAATGGCACGACCATCGCGAACATGAACACCTTCTCCGTGAAAGTCGATCATCAGTTGAATGCGAACAACATGATCAACGAGCGCGTGTTCTATGGCCGGAGCTTTCAATCTTCGCCGGCCGGCAACAGCGGTGAAATCGTGTCGCCGAACCAGCCGGTTGACTTTTTCAATTCGGTCACGGATCCGACGACGGCCGCCTTGGCAGGGTTGGTCTGGAACTCGACACTCTCGAATCGCACGCTGCTCGAAGTGCGGTTCGGATTCAACCGCTTCTGGAACCCCATCGGCGTCAACAACAGCATCGATCCCAAGTCGCTCGGCATCGACACCGGCCCGCTCGATGCGCCCAATCTCGGAGTGCCGGCAGTCACTACCCCGTTCGGCCATATCGGCGGCGTCGGCGGCTATCCGATCTATGTGACTCCCAGCACCGACTATCAAGCAGCCACCGCTCTAACACAGACCCGCGGGTCGCACACCGTGAAGATCGGCGGGAGCTGGGACCGAACGTACAACAAAAGCATCCGCGATCAGGCGCGCACGTCGCTGACCGCAAACGGGCGGAGCAGCGACGATGTCGATGCGCTGGTCGGGTTGTTGTTGGCGCGGTTCGAGAGCGCGAGCCGATCCTTCGGCAAGACCGAGCGAAACATGACGCAGAAGTCTGGTGGCGCTTACATCAACGATGACTGGAAGGTTTCACCCGGTCTGACCGTGAGCGTCGGGTTGCGCTACGAGCTGACGATGCCTATGACCGAACGCGACAATCTCGCCACAAACTTTCTTCCGGATCGAGGATTGATCCAGCTCGGGAGTGGCGAACTGACCCAGTTGTACAAGGCTGACAAGAACAACTTCGGGCCGCGCGCCGGTTTCGCGTGGGACCCGGCGGGCGACGGCAGGACGAGCGTGCGAGCGGGATACGCGCTGACCTACGACACGGTGCCCATGGGCGTCCTTCACCCGGGTCTCTTCAACACTCCCGCGCTGGGAGTTTTCAATGTGACGATTAGTCAGACGCCGCGGTTCGTTCCCGACGCCCCCGGCGTGACGTGCGTCGACCCGAACAACTCGATCGCGGGCGGCGACTACGTCTGTCTCCAGCCGGGTGTGCCGATCTTCGGGTCGTCGCCGACGGGCGCCCCACCGTTCAACATCACCCGTGTGCCGGACGACTTCCATCTGGGCTACTACCATTACTTCCACGCGACGCTCCAGCACGAAGTGTTCCGCAACAGCTCGGTCACTGCGTCGTACGTCGGATCGCGCGGCATGGATCTGGTCTGGCGAAAAAACATCAACAGCCCGCCTCTCGGCTCGCCGACCAGCGGCGCGGTCGACAGCCGGCGGCCGTTCTTCGCCCAATACCCGCAGTTCCGGAATATCTTCGAGTTCACGAACGACGGCCGGTCATGGTACGACAGCCTGCAGTTGTCGTTCCGGCAGAATATGTGGCACGGGATCAACACGCAGTACAACTACACGCTGTCGAAGTGCACCGATTACAACTCGTCGAACCGCGGCCTTTCGACCGCGCAGGCGATGAATCCGTTCGATCCGACGAACGACAAGGGCCCGTGCACGTACGACATCCGCCACAACTTCAACTTCGGCGGCAGCTACGCCGTGCCCGGCACGTCGGCCGGCGGTCAGGCTGTCATGGTGGGAGCGGTTTTCTCGGCGCTTTCCGGCCGCCCGTTTACACCTGGCCAGGGCAGCTTCGATCAGTCCGGTCAGGCGATCAACGCTATTCGGGCGGACTGTCTGGCGGACCCGATCTACAACTACAGCCTCGATTACCTCTTCCCCGACCTGAACACGTCGCGGTCCGCGATTACGAACGCGGCACAGGCGTTCGCCACGCCGGCCCCGGGAAAGTTGGGCACCTGCGGCAAGAACTCGGGCCGCCTGCCGCACTTCGCACAGCTCGACATGAATTTCCTCAAAGAGTTCAAGCTGCACGGCAGCTCGCGGCTTCAGGCACGGTGGGAGATTTTCAACGTGACCAACCGCGTGAACCTTGGCGGCTTTCTCAGCAGCAGCACCCGCAGCGGCTCGTTCGGCAAGATCGGGTCGACGCCGGACGTGGACCGCGGCAACGCGGTGCTCGGAAGCGGCGGCCCGCGCGCCATGCAGTGGGCGGTCAAGGTGCTATTCTGAAAAGTCAGAAGTCACAAGTACGAACGCAGAAGTACGAGGTCCAACGTCGGACGTTAGAATGGGGGCCGGCCTTCGGGCCGGCTGTCTTTTTTTATGCGCCCCCGGATTGCCGCAGTCGGACTTTTCGCGCTCGTCCTCACGGGACCGCGAGCGGTCACGCAGCAGCGGGCACAGGTACGGCCCTTCGACTCGCTCGTCCTGAGCCCGTCGAAGGCCGAACTCGCTCAGGGCAGGCCCAGCGTCCTGTTGATCACGCTCGATACCACGCGCGCCGATCGCATGGGGTTCCTCGGGTCGACACGCGGGCTCACGCCGCGTCTCGACGCACTCGCGGCAAAGGCCATCGTCTTCACACGCGCGTACGCGCAGGCGCCGATCACAACGGCTTCGCATGCGACGATCCTCACGGGCACGTACCCGCCGTTTCACCACGTCAGCGATTTCGGCGCCCCACTGGGAGCGACCGTGCCGTACCTGCCCGACATCCTCCAGCACGCCGGATACGCCACCGCGGCGTTCGTCGGCTCGGTGATCCTGGATCCACGGACTGGAACGGCGCCGGGATTCGATCGCGGCTTTCAGATCTACGACGCAGGATTCCGGCTGCGCCGCCCCGGAGAGGATCGCTACCAGACCATTGAGCGGCGCGGCGACGAAGTCGTGTCCCGCGCATCACGATGGTTGACGGCCGGACGCGACACGTCACGACCGTTCTTTCTCTGGGTGCATCTCTTCGATCCGCACGATCCGTACGATCCACCGCCGGACCTGAAGCGGAAATTTGCGGCCGCGCCCTATGACGGAGAAATTGCCTCAATCGACCGCTCGGTCGGCCGCCTCGTCGACGCGGTTGGACGCGATACCGTGATTGTGGTGACGGCCGATCACGGCGAGGCGCTGGGCGACCACGGCGAGAACACGCACGGTCTGTTTCTCTACGACGCCTCGCTCCGAGTGCCGCTCGTCGTACGGCTGCCGACCGCGAGCCCGGCTGCCACGCGCATTCAATCGCGAGTCAGGCTGGCGGACATCGCGCCGACCGTGCTTGACGCGGTCGGCCTACGGCCCGCGGACGCGATGCAGGGCGAATCGCTGCTGCCGCTCTCCAAAGGGTCCGGGGCAGCGGATCGACCCGTCTACGCGGAAACCGACTACCCACGCCAGGCGTTCGGATGGAGCGCCCTCGCCTCCTGGCGGGCGAATCGGCTGCTGTTCGTGCGCGCCCCGCGGCGCGAGCTGTACGACGAGACCGCCGACCCGGGCGCCGCGAAGAATCTTGCGGAGACTCAGGCACGGGTGGCCGACGGCCTCGACGCCGAGCTCGAGCAGTTCATTCGCCGCAGCAGCGGCGCGCCCACATCGTCTCGCACACCGATGGATCCGACGTTGGCGCAGCGGCTCGGGTCGCTGGGGTACGTCGGCGGGTCCGGCCGGTCGAGCGCCCGATCTGCCGTGGACCCGAAGGATCGGACTCGCATTGCGAACGCGCTGCACGACGCCGTCGTGGCGGTCGACGATGGGCGGTTTCAGAACGCGATTCCGCTGCTCGAAGAGGTGACGGCGAACGAACCGACGATTCAGCTTGCCCAATTGAACTTGGGCGTCGCCCGGGCGCGGCAACGTCAATTCGCGGCAGCGATCGCCCCATTACGAAAGGCGATCGCGCTCGACCCGAGCGCGACGATGGCTCACTACGAGCTGGGCGCGGCGCTCTTCGAGACCGGCGATTTGATCACTGCAGCAAGTCATTTCGCGATCGTGGCCGCCCGGCAGCCGCAATGGGCCGACGCGCGGTATTCCCTGGGGTCGGTGTATGCGCGGATCGATCGCGTGGCGGATGCCATCACGGAGCTTCGGGCGGCTCTCACTCTCGAGCCGAAACATTTCCGGGCCAACCTGCTGCTTGGCAGGATTCTGACTCTCCAGGGGCAGCCGTCCGTCGCGCTTTCACACTTGAAGGCGGCAACGGACGCGCAGCCCTCGTCCGCCGAGGCACACCAGTTTCTTGCGGAAGCGTACGAAAGAGCCGGAAAGACGGCCGAGGCCGTGGCGGAACGGGAAAAGCTCAGGATCCTTCGGCGGAAGTGAAGTGACCCCCACCGGCCCTCCCCGTCCCACCCGCCGTCGCTCGCCCCGTCATGTCCTACGCAAGCCACGGCGGGCAAGCCTGACCTACAATCGCAGCAGTGACTGACCGTCCCGTCCGGGCGCCGCGCGCCGAGTCGCGCGAAGTCGTCGAGCTCCGGCAGCTCAAGATCGCGCAGCCCGAGCTCACATCGGCGGTCGACATGCAGATTGCCCTCGTCGACATGCAACGCCGCGTGCAGGGGCGCGTGCCGCTGCCGTGGATTCAGGTGGATCCTGAATGGCTCCGCGCGCAGCAGGCGGCCGGCCGGCCGCTCGTCCGCTTCCGGGACATCCCGCTCGACTGGACCGATTTTCGTCTGACGTTCCGTCAGACCGCCGACATCCTGCAGCGTTTCGAGGTCCTCGAGCGCGCCGATCACCAGAAGATCGTCGCGCTCGGCCGGGATGGCAACGCCCTCGAGCCACTCGTGACGACGTGGTACGAGGCAACGGCCGGCGTCGAACCGAACGCCGGCGGGCAGCCCCGCATCCACGCCGATGCGCCCGCTGGACTCGATCAGGTGCTGGTGCTGGCGCTGAGGCCGTTTCTGGCGCGATGCGCGGAGGCGCTTTCCCAGCGCCTCGATCTCTCCACGTGGCATCACGGACATTGCCCCTTCTGCGGATGGGAGCCCGACTTCGCGGTGATCACGCCGAGCGCCGATCGACGTCTGTTCTGCGGCCGCTGTCTGGCGCAGTGGAGCTTCGCCTCGCTCACGTGTCCGTTTTGCGAGAACGACGATCGCGCGCTCGTCACGTCGTTCGCGACGCGCGACGGGCGGTATCGCGTCTACGCATGCGACGTGTGCCGGCGCTATCTCAAGGCGTACGATGCGCGGCACGCGCCGCGACAGGTGATGGTGGCCGTCGACAGCATTGCCACGCTCCCACTCGACGCTGCGGCCATGCAGCGTGGCTACAGCGGGTGACGGCCGGCTGGGCCGCTAGAAGCTCTCGTCGGCGCGACGGCTGCTCGACGTGATGTGAATCGAATTCAAACGGTAGAACAACCGGACGGCGAACCTGCCGTCCCTCACGCGATCGAACAAGGACACGGACGAAGACACGATGACCCGCGGAGACCTCAAGGGGTCCTCGACAAGCTTCAGAAGCTCATTCTGAGCCGCCCTCGACAGGGCATGGACTTCCCGCACCAGAAAGATCGCGTTCCGGTTATCGGACAATTGTCCCAGGCCTGCGAATGACGCCGCCACATCGTCGGGGTCGGTGGCGTCGCACATCACGACTTTTCCCGACCTGCCGACGCGTCGGCCCTGGCGGGCAATCGCCAGCGCGACCGTCCGGGCGCAGGCCGGCGATCCGCTCACCAGCACAGGCAGCCGCGACCGCGCGGCAATCCGTACGTCGGATTCGAATTCGAGCTCGCCTCGCCATTGCTCCGGGGACCATGCCGCCACATCGTCGGTGACTGACTTTGGCGTGTGATCGTGCAGGTGCATCTCTCGCCTCCGCCCGCCGTTGATGGGGTCGTGTTGCTGACTCACTGTGCTGGTGAGATATATGACGGAGACGGGTGGTTCGCAATGGACGGCGTCTTTGCGTTGTCAGATCTGGAAGTGAGGAAGCAAGCTGTTTGGGCTGAACGAGTTGGAGCCCCGAGCGTGGGCGTGCGGCATGGAAAATGATACGCTTCTGAGGAGTTGACAACGCCCCTCAATATCCTCACGGAATCGAAGGTCCTTCGCTTTGGTGTCTTCGAGCTGGATCTGGAGAACGAGCGGCTGCTCAAGAACGGCCGCACGGTGCGTCTACAACCTCAGCCGTTCAAGCTTCTGTGCCTGCTGGCGACTCAATCAGGACGCCTCGTAACCCGCGACGAGATCCGGCAGACGCTGTGGGAACAGGACACCTTTGTCGATTTCGAGCAGGGGGTCAATTTCGCGATCAAACAGGTGCGCGAAGCGCTGGGCGAGGACGCCGAGAATCCGCTGTTCGTCCAGACGGTGCCCAAACGCGGCTACAAGTTCGTCGCACCCGTGGAGGTCGTCGCACCGCGCGGAAATCCGGTTCTGCAGAATCCGGCGCGAACCGACGGCGCGCTGTCCAAGCTTCTGTGGACGCACATCGCGGACATGCGGCTGGCCGAAGTTCGACGCCGCAAGCGCCGGAAGGCGCTGACGATCGGGGTCATCGGCGCGGCAGTTGTCGGACTGATCGTGTTCGCGCTGATGCGCTGGTAAGGCCGCTCTTATTGTTGCTGCTGAGGCGTCTGCGGCTTGGTCGCAAAGATCGTGGAGGCCTTGGTGGACAACCAGCTGAAAAGATTGCGCGTTTCCATGAACCGGCCTGCGTTCGAACGCGCCCCCAACACGACGACGGCTACCTGCTGGCCGCCTTCCGGCAGCCGCAGCAGCGTCGCGAGACAGTAGCCGGCCTTCGAAATGAACCCAGTCTTGCCTGCCCGCACGTCGACATCGGCGCGGCCGAGTAGATGGTTCGTGCTGTGGAAGGTGACGACACGGCGATTCGCGGTGCGAACCGTGTATTCGGACGTCCGCATGACCGATGCGATACGGTCGTCGCCGGAGGCATGGGTAATCAGTCGCGCCATGTCGTACGCCGACGACACGTTGTCCGACAAAAGACCCGACGGATCCGCGTAGTGTGTGCTCTCGAGGCCCAGTTCGGCTGCCTTCTCGTTCATCCGCTGGACGAACCCTTCCGAGCCGTGCGACGAGACGCGCGCCAGCGCACGCGCGGCGGCGTTGTCCGACGCAATCAGCAACAGGTGCAGCAGGTCGTCGGTTGTGACCTTATCGTTCGCACGCAGGTGCGTCGTCGACGCCTGATAGACATCGCTGCGCGCAACCGTGATGACGTCTGACAGGTCCGGGTTGTTTTCGAGGAACACGGTCGCGGTCATCACCTTCGTGATGCTCGCAATCGACCGCTGATCCTGTGAGTTCGATTCCCACAGCACTTCGTTCGTTTCGGGGTTGTAAATGATCGCCGCGGCGGCTCGCACGTCGGGGACCAGATCGCCGCTCGCGTCCACTTTGAAGCGCGGAAGGACCGTCTCGGCCATCTCTCGCGCCGTCGCGACCGCACGCGCGCGCGCCAGGCGCGCCTTGCGCGACTGCGACCGCGTCGCGGAATACACGGGTGGGCGCGGTCGGGCGGCCAGTTTGGCGGCGGCCGATTTCGTCGCTTTTCCGCGAGACCGTGTCGCTGCAACGCCGTCAGTTGGCGCGAGGCCGATACTGACGAGGCCGACGAGCGCAAGACGTCCGAACCAGAAAGTAGCTCTTCTGTTCAATTGGGCCGCCCCGAACGTTTGGTTAATGAGGTTACGCACGGTAGTGTAGCAGATAATTCGTAGACTGCAAGGGGATTATCGCTACGGCCGAGCCTGTAACCCTTACGGCTGAGCGTCACGGCGAAGCCTGGACCAACTCTTATGCCACAATGCCGAGCCGAGAGCCTTGTCATCTACCGTCTTATCGGCGCGGCGGCGCGCTGCGCCAGAGGAATTTCGGGATGACGCCGCGTGAAGCAGAGGAGTACCGCGCGCTGCGAGCGACCATTCGGGAGCGGGGCACCGCGCGAGTCTCCCTGTTCCTTGCCGGCCTCGCCGTATGGGCCGCTCTGAGCCTCGCCACGGCCGCTTTGGCGTCGCCGCCCGTCGCGACGCTCCTGCCGCTCCTGGTGTTGGCGGCGGTCTTCGAGGCTGTGTGGGAACTGCACGTCGGCGTCGAACGAGTGGGCCGGTACCTTCAGGTGTTCTACGACGACGGCTGGGAACATGCCGCCATGGCGTTCGGCCGCCCGTCAGGAGCGGTCCGCAGCGACCCGCTGTTTGCGGCCTTCTTCGCTCTCGCCGCGCTGTGCAATCTGGCGCCGGCAATGATCGCATCGCCGACACGCGAAGAGTTCATCTTCACTGGCGGCGCACACGCGCTGTTTCTGCTGCGTGTCGTCGTGGCGCGCCAGGCCGCGTCGAAACTGCGCGTGATCGATCTCGAACGGTTTCACCAGATCAAGGACAACGCTTGACGCTCTCGGGCCGCCCCGGAGCGACGCCGCATCTCAACGACCCGCAAGCAGCTTCGAGACTTCGCGAAGGTCGCTGGCATAAAGAGCCGGCGGCGCGCTCTTGAGGAACCGCTCCAGATGCGGGCGGGCTTCGGCCAGCCGCCCATCACGCGCGAGCGTGGTGCCGAGGTTGTACAGCGCATCGTAGTTGCGCGAATCCAGCCGCACGGCCTCCGTCCAGGCGTCGATTGCGGCCGCACGATCGCCTGCTCGAAGAAACGCCGTGCCGAGGCCGGCGTGCGCGCGGGAGGATCCGGGATCGACCCGGATCGCGCGCTCGAAAAACTGGCGCGCCGCCACGAGATTGCCGCCATCGAGCGCGAGGACGCCCAGGTTCTCGAGCGGCACAGCGCTGTCTTTGTTGATGGTCAGCACGCGCTCGAAGACGCGACGCGCCTCGTCGCGGCGGCCGGCGCGCGCGTATGCGATGCCGAGCGTGTTCAACGCGTCGATGTGCTGATCGGCCGCGAGCGGTTCGAGAATCGTGACGCTCTCGTCGATGCGGCCGGTATCGGTCAGGTAGCCGCCAAGCTGCGTGAGGATCCGTGGATCGGTCAGGTGCTGTTGAAGCGCCCGCTGGAGGAGCTCGATGGCGCCCGCCGCATTCCCGCGCTGCCATTCCACGAACGCCAGGTGCCGATAGGCGATTGCCATGTCGGGGCGTCCGGCGATGATTCGCTGATAGATTCGCGCCGCATCATCGAGGCGGCCGCTGCCAAAGGCCTCGACGGCTTGATGCACATCGCGATCGATTGCTACGAGGCGCTTCGGGTCGTCGGCCTCTGTGTAATGCGCCTTCGCCGGTGCGCTGCCCGAGACGTAACCGAGAGATCGCAGGCGGGCGACCGCGTCGGCATTCTCCACCTGTCGCTCGCCTGGAAGCGCCGCCTTGAAGCCACGAAGGGCCGCGATCAAGCTGCGATCGCGTTCGACGGACCGGCCCACGAGGTTCGTGCGCTCGGCCGGATCGCTTGTCACGTCGTACCGTTCGGGTAACGGCAGGTCGATGTACTTATCCCCGTCGACGAGCACTCCGGTCAGCGGTGCCCAGCCGCGGTTGAGCGTGGCCGACATCGCTTCGAAGTACGCCGGCCTAGGCGCCGCTCCAGCGCGTCGCTCCGCCGCCGGCAGCAGCGTCCGGCCCGGCAAGTCGCCCGGAATCGCCTGGCCGACGCCATCGAGGAGGGTCGGCAGGATATCGATGTGGCGCGCCGGCATCGAAGAGACTTCGCCCGCACGCTTCGGATCCTGCGCACCGCGCGTTCCGGATCGTCCGCCGAGCTCCGCGATGATCAGTGGAATCCGCAGCGTCGATTCGTAGGCGAACAGGCCGTGCGATTCCTCGCCGTGATCGCCGAGTGCTTCACCGTGATCGCCCGTGACGATCACGAGCGTCGACCTGGCGGCTGCGCGCAGCTCGCCGAGGAGCGGTGTCACTGCCGCGTCGGTCGCGGCGACCTCGCCGTAATAGGGACGGCCGGCATACTGCGCGTCGAAGGGCGGCAGCGGCCGATACGGCGCATGCGGATCGAAGAGGTGCAGCCACACGAACCACGGCGCGTCCGACTCACCTGCTCCACCTGGCTCACTTGCCCGACCCGCCCCCCTGGCACTGATCCATTGCCGTGCGCGCGGCACGACGGCCCACGCAGGCCGCTCCGGCATCACAAACTCGGTTGGCGCCCGTGTTTCACCGACGCGATCGTCGTACAGGTCGAAGCCCTGATTCAGACCAAACCGCGAGTGGACGGGAAACGCGGCGACGAATGCCGCGGTGGCATACCCGGCAGATTTGAGCAACGTCGCCGCCGTGCGCGCGCTCGGCGGCAGACGATAGCCGCTGTTGTCGCGGAGGCCGTGCTGAAACGGGTATTGGCCCGTCAGGATGCTGGCGTGCGACGGCAGTGTGAGCACGGCGTGCGCGTGAGCGAAGTCGAAGCGCACACCTTCCGCCGCGAGCCGATCGAGTCCCGGTGTGCTCGCTGCTCCGCCGTAGGAGCCGAGCGCATCCGCGCGCAGCGTATCAATCGTGACGAGCAGGACGTTCTGTCTGGGAATTGGATGGAGATCGACCTGCGACGGTCGCGACGGCAGGAAGAGGGTGCCGAGTGCTGCGATGATGATCACCGCGCTCACGGCTGCAATGAGCTTCGGCCACGAAAACACGACGTGCCTTCGTGGCTGCATTTGTTATCGTTGTGCGAGCGTTACCGTCAGCAGCAGCGCGTACTGCGTGCCCATCCACGAATCGGTCGTGTCGAACGATTCGGTGAGCGAATGCGCTTCCCGGCCGCGGCCGCCGCCGCCGATTGTGATCGCCGGAATCTTGAGGCTCATCGGCAGGTTCGAATCCGTGGATCCTTCTCCGAGGTTCGCGCTGAACCCGAGCGCCGTGGCCGTGCCGAGGCCGCTCCGGACAATCGGCGAGTTCTCGGGGGTCGAGCCGGCGGGACGATCGCCGACGAGCTCCTTCACTGCGGAGATGACGCCCGGCTTGCCCCATCGCTGATTCTCCTCGTTCACCGCCGTGTCGACGGCTTTCTGGAACGTCGCATCCACGGCGGCGAGCGAGGCCGGATCGGACGAACGCATGTCGACTTCCATCCAGCCGTCGAACGGGATGGAATTCACGGACGTGCCGCCGCCGACGCGTCCGACGTTGAACGTGGTCTTCGGCTGCTTCGGCACCTGCATCTCCTCGATCTTCGCGATGGCGCGGCCCATCGCGCCGATGGGATTCGCGAGGCCGAACGCGCCGAAGCTGTGGCCGCCAGGCCCCTTGAACGTCACGCGGTACCGATGGCTGCCCACGGCGACGTTCGTCACGTGGATGCCGGTGCCGTCGATCGACACGAACCGATCGATCTGGTCCTTCAGCGTGACGTTGAACAGCTCCTTCACGCCGCGAAGGTCGCCCAGGCCTTCTTCGCCGACATTGGCGACGAAGGTGATGGTGCCCGGCGTCTGCACGTTGGCCTTCTTCATTTCACGCACGACGGACACGAGCACGGCAAGCCCGCGGCAGTCGTCGCCGATGCCGGGACCGTGCAGCACGGCGCCGGCGCGCCTCACTTTCACGTTCGTGCCTTCAGGGAACACGGTATCCAGGTGCGCCGCCAGCACGAGATGTGGACGCGGCGCCGCGCCGGGATACTCGCCGAGCACGTTGCCCACCTTGTCGACGCGCACATTCTGCAGACCGAGCTGCTGAAAGACCCGTTTCAGCTCCGCCCCACGCACCTCCTCCTTGAACGACGGCGCGGGAATCTCGCAGAAGCGAATTTGATCGTCGATGGTCGCCGCTTCGTTCGCCTTCGCAGCGTCGAGCGCTGCTCTGACCGCCGGCGCCTTCATGAGATCCGCCGCCGTCGTCGGGTTCTGCTGCGCCGATAGCGTCGCGGCGAGCCATCCAAGCGCCAGCGCCACACCCCACCGCTTCACACCCCTGGTCATTCGACGCCTCCGTGGTAAGTCCAGCGCTCTTGGCCATTTCTCTTTATCGCCCCGGTGACGAGGTTGTCGCCGTCGGCTCCGCCGCGCTTTCGAGAATCGGATTGAACAGAAATTTGAACGTGCCATGCGGTTGTCCGCGGAACTGTACGCCGAAACCGGTCAGAATCACGCGTCCGCGGCCGACGCTCACGTCGAGCGCAGCCGGCTTGCCCGCGATCCGGCCGGCGCCGTTAATCCACCCCGACATCAGCAGGTCGTTTGCGTCCGCGTACCGCGCGAGCACCCGCACATGACCCGTTTGGCGGCCGACGATGTCGAAGGCGCGGCCGTTCACGAAGAATGCGGCCTGTTCGGCGGGCATGCCAGCCATCAGCGGCTGGGCCGTGTCAATCTTCAGCCGCAGCAGCGACCCCGGACAGTAGAACTCGGTGTTGCGTACGCCGTCGAGCGCGTCGCGCACGGGAATGTTGAAGTACTGGATCGGCAACGAGCTGGCGCCGTCGATCGTCATCAGCGTGCCGCCCGACTCCACGAATGCGCGCAGCGCGGCAACTCCATCCAACCCGATGCCGCCCGTGTATTCGGGCGGCATGCTGCCGGGCGCGTGACCGTTGACGATCGCTTCGGCCTCCTGATCGGGAAGAATGACCGTATCGAAGCGTCCGCGGAGGTTGCCCGCCTGCACGTCCTTGTTCGCGAGCGATGTGTACGGCACGCCGAACTGCTCCAACACATAGCGCGTCCATCCTTCATCCATCGACGCGACGTACGACTTGTAGATGCCGACACGTGGCAGATGGATCGGACGCGCCTGACCTTGCGTCGCGTCCACGTAGATGCGAGTGCCGGTCATCGCAACCTTGGCGCCTTGTCTGAGTTTGTCCATCGCGAACGTAACCGCGTCATTCAAGCGGCGATTCCGCGGTGAATGGCGCCTTCGCCGTCGATACCTCCACAGCGCCGCGTCTGAGGATGTTTACGAGCTTTATCGCGGTGCCCGCGTCGTGCTGGTCAGGTGGAATCACATACGCGTACGGGTCGCCTTTCTTCCCGGCGGCGACCTGATCGCGCGCCATTTGATACCTGTTGTAGAGCCAGTCTTCACGGTATTCCGCGCCGAGCCGAAGGACCGCCATCGACCCGGTCACCATGTAGTCCATCTGCTCGCGCAGCGTCCAGCGCCCGCCGAGCCACGGATGAGGGTTCCACGTCGAGGGTTCGCGCGCGCTTTCGCCGCTCGCGAGCGTCCGCGGCAATTGGTCCGGACTCACCTCGACCGGCGTTGCCAGGCGTCCGCCGGCGACTTCCGTCAGGATGCCGACGATGTTGTGGAAGCATGGCGTGGAGCGCATGCCACCGTTCCACCAGTTCGAGTACTGCGAGAAACCCTGAGCGCCTGGCTTCCCTTCCTGCTCGAGCCGCTGCTGGATGCCGACTCCGAGCATCGTGATGCCCCGATTGATCAGCGGGTGCATGTTCGGGTTGACCGGATCGTCCATCGGCGGCGTCCAGATACGTGGCGAGGTCACCCCGGACTGATGCTGGTTGTAGAGCACCTGCGGGAACCATTCGCGATAGAGCTGCTCCGTGATCACGCGCGTTTCCGCGAGGTTCTGCATGTACCAGTCGCGGTTGTTGTCGTGGCCTGCGTACTTCTGGTAGAGCACGGGCGGCGACGTCCCTTCGTACGGCGTGCCCTCCTGAGCGCGATACCAATTCGCCACGATGTCGAGACCGTCGGGATTCATCACGGGCACCGTGACGAAAATCACCTCATCGCGGATGCGCTTCATCTCCGGCGTTTCCGACGTGGCCACCATGTAGGCCACTTCTGAGCTGACTTGCGCGTGTCCGACTTCGGTTGCATGCAGCCCGAAGTCGATCCAGACGATCGCCTTGCCCTCCCGCGCGAGTTGTCGCGCCTGCGCGTCGGTCAGCCCGCGCGAGTCGGCAAGCTGCCGCGCAATGTCTTTGTAGCGCGCAAGTCGGCGGAGGTTCTCCTCGGACGAAACCGCCGCCAGAATCATGTCGCGCCCTTCGGTGCTTTTGCCGATTGTGTACAGCCGGACACGGGGCGAGGCGGCTGCAAGTGCCTTGAAGTAGGCGCTGACTTGCGCGAAGTCGGCGAGCTTGCGGTCCGTGCCGGGCGCGAACCCGATGATGTCCGATGGCGCCGGAACCGGGCGAGGCGTACGAGGGGACGGGAGCGCCTGTGTTACAGAGCGGCTTCGCCCCCGTGGCGCCTCTGTGACAGAGAGACTTCCGTCTCCGCTCAGAGAGGCCGGGCCGACAGTCGCTACCGTCAGAGCTACCCCGACGAGATGGATCCTGAGGTTGAGCCGCATCGTTCCTCCTGGTGCGCGTCGCGCATCGTACTGCAGATACAGGAGAAACAGCACCAATCCAAATCCCCGTATCAGTCGTCCGCGAACGCGCACCGGAGGAACTTTTATCGACAAATCCGTGACAATTCCGCGTATTCTGTCCGGCACAGCAACATTTCGAGGCTTTGTTCAGGAGGTCATCTGTGACACGTGCGATCCTTCGGACTCTCGCCGCTCTGGCCATCGTTTCCGTGTTCGGCCTGGTGCCGGCTGCGGCCCAGACCGGCCAGATGTTCGGCGAACTGGTAGGCAAGGTTACCGACGACCAGGGCGGCGTGCTGCCCGGCGTCACCGTCACGCTGACGGGCCCCGCCGCCATGGGGACCCCCACCGCGACGACTAACGCACAGGGAATCTACCGGTTCCCCGCGGTGAACACCGGCACGTACACCCTGCGCTTTGAGCTCGCGGGCTTCGCCCCACTCGTCCGCGAGGGCATCGTCGTGCCCGTTCGGCAGACGATCACAGTGGACAGCGCGTTGAGGCTCGCGTCGCTGCAGGAAACCGTTACGGTGAGCGGTTCATCGCCAACCGTCGACGTCGAGAACACGAAAGTCGGCGCACGGCTGGACCACGAAATCCTTCAGTCCGTGCCAACCTCGCGGACGATCTTCGGGTCGACGACCGTGCTTCCCGGCATGACGATGGGCCGGCAGGATCCGGGCGGGTTGAACGCGGCGACGTCCACCGGGATGGTTGCGCACGGCAACCCCAACTACAACCTGAACTACTACGGCGTCACGGCTGACACGCCGGCGAACTATGGCTCCATGTACTACATGGACTTCGGCTCGGCTGAGGAGATTTCGGTCGACACGGCCGCGATGGGTGCAGAGATCGGTGGCGGCGGCGGCGCGAACATCAACGTCGTGCCGAAGACCGGCGGCAACAGCGTCAAGGCGGAAGTGATCGAGAGCATTACGGGCAAGGGGTACTGGGATTCCTTCACCGGCAGCAACATCACAGACGGGCTGCGCGCGCAAGGCATCACCGATCCGACGCTTCGGAAGCTGAACGACTTCAACGCGAACGCGGGCGGCCCCTTCGTCAAGGATCGTCTCTGGTGGTTCGGGTCGTTCCGCAACTACAGAACGATCGAAGCCACCCCGAATTACACCATTGTCAACGCCGACGGGAGTCTGACTAATCCGTTCCTGTCGAATCTGCGCAATTACACGGCCAGCAGCAAGTATCAGGTCAACAAGACCAATCAGTTGTCGGTGTTCTGGACGTACAACAAGAAGGCCCAGCCGCACCGTGGCGCGGGCACCACTCAGCCTCGCCCGGAAGGCACGCTGAAGCAGGGGTCGCCCAAGCATCTGGTGAACGGCAACTGGACGTCGGTGTTCGGGCAGAACACGTTCCTGGAAGTGTCGTCCAGCTACTTCCACATGCACTGGCCGAGCACGCGGAGCGACGAATTCGACGCGCTGCCTGCCTCGGCGCAGCATTCCGCCACGTTCAACATTACAACGGGCATCTATATCGATGGCCCGGAGCCAACCGGTCAACGGCTTCGGGACTCGTACCGGCAGCAGGAGAACATCGGGCTGACTCGGTACATCGACGGCTTTCTGGGTGCGAGCCATCAGCTGAAAACCGGCTTCGAAACCTGGTACGGGTGGGGGTCTGACACGTTCTTGATCTTCAACGACACCCGTCTGCGCTACACAGGCGACGCCACGGGCTGCAACGTCACGGTGCAGAGCGGCTGCGTACCCTCCGAAATCTTCGCGTATAACACGCCGCTCACGCAGCGCACGAGGATGCGGAACTTCGCGGGATTCGCGCAGGACCGACTCAGCTACAACCGTTTCACGCTCAATCTCGGACTGCGCTGGTCGTATTACGACGGCAAGGTTCCGGAGCAGACCGGCGGCGGCGGCCGGTGGTTCCCCGAAACGAAGTATGCCGAAGTCGACCCGGGGTACAAATGGAGCACGTTCGCGCCGCGAACCGGTCTGGTGTGGAAGATCACCGACGACGGCAAGAACGTCGCGAAAGCGAGTTACAGCCGGTACTACGAGGTGATGTACGTCACCGAGTACAGCAGCGTCAACCCGAACAGCATTCAGACAGGCGGTGTCGCCACCTACACCTGGCTCGGCGACACGAACAAGAACGGGCTGGTCGACGCTGGCGAGTACAACCCGACACCCAAGTCGGTCTTCACGGCGCGATCGAACACGATCGATCCGAACCTGCGGGATCCCAAGACGGACGAGATCATGTTCGCGTTCCAGCGTGAGCTGATGAACAACGTCTCCCTCAGCGCCGACTGGATCCAGCGGTGGTTCAACGATCAGACGATCGATCAGGACTGCTTCGGGCTGCCGTGCAATACAGTGGCAACCGCGGCCTACACGCCGACTCGTGTTGTGACCGATTTCGGGCCGGACAATCTGGCCAACAGCGGCGACGAGCGGCAGTTGACGTTCTATGACGTCGCCGCGGCGTATCGCGGTAAAGATACGTTCTTCCACACCAACTGCGGCAACAACGTAGCCGTCGAGTGTACGCAGAAATACCGGGCGTTCGAGCTGAGCCTCGGCAAACGCATGTCGAACCGCTGGCAGATGCAGGGATCGTACGTGTGGTCGCGGTTGGACGGCGACACCAATCTCGATTACACCAACCCGAACAACCTGATCTCATTCGTGGGACAGGGACGCGGCACCAACGATCAGCCGCACGCGTTCAAGCTGCTCGGCAGCTATCAGGCGCCGCTCGGCATCACGATCGGGGCGAACTTCCAGGCGTTGAGCGGCCTCCCGCGCGATCGCGTTCTGAGCATCGCTTACGCTCAGGGTACGGCGAGTACTCGAGTCGAACCGCGCGGCACGTATCGCGCAGACAAGCTCAACCTGCTTTCACTGCGCGCCGACAAGAGCTTCCGCTTTGGCGGCGAACACCGGGCGTCGGTCATCGCGGAATTGCACAACGCGCTCAACTCGAGCGCCGGGCAGAGCAACTACGGCACCACGACCCGCAGCTTTGCAAACCAGGCGGCATTTGATGCCGGGCGTATCGGAACCTCGTACTTCGGACGCGTGCAGGAGATCGTGGCTCCGCGCGTGTTCAAGCTCGGGTTCAGGTTCAACTTCTGAGAGGGACGAAAAGAGATAGTTGACGGTCGACAGTTGACAGTCGACAGTTAACAGTCACAGCCGACAGTTTGGAGCCAGCGCTCGATTCGGGGCGCTGGCTCTTTTTTTTGCCGCGGGTGGGTCGCTGTCGACTGAAGACTGTGGACTGTCGACTGGAGACTGTAGACTGACGATTGCATGTCTTCGCGCCGCGCTTTGATCACGCTTTATGCGGCCTCAGGCGCGGCGGCCCTCGTCTACGAAGTCACCTGGACCCGTCTCCTCGCCCTCCAACTCGGACATACCGTCGCCGCGGCCAGCACGGTGCTCGCGGCATTCATGGGCGGATTGGCCGTCGGCGCGTCAATCGCGGGCAGGTTTCTCACGCCCAGGGACGGCTTCAAGGCCGTCCCCCACACAAGACCGGATGCGCATACCGCTCCAGGCGCGGGGAACGGCCTCGAGGCGGCCGTCCCGCGCCGGAGCGTCGACGGCATGGCGCTCTATGCGGCGCTCGAGGTCGTCATCGCCGGGTGCGCGTTGTTGCTGCCGTTCGCGATGCGCGCGACCGCCCCTGCCCTGGCGTGGGCCTACGCCGACGGCGCCGCGCCGGCACGATTCGCGCTCATTCGCGTCGCAATCAGCCTGACGCTCGTTGGAGTCCCTGCCGCCGCGATGGGCGCGACCTTCCCCATCGCCGCTGACTGGCTGTCAAGAAGGGGCCGTACCCCTCTTTTGAAAGATCCGAGCGAAAAAGGGGTACGGCCCCTCGTTTTGGGTGGTAACGCCGCGGCGCTGTACGCGGCCAACACGGCTGGCGCAGCGGCGGGCGCGGTCGCGGCCGGCTTCTGGCTCATTCCGGCGTTGGGCCTCGGTGGGACCACGTGGGTCGGCGTCGGGCTGAATCTGATCGCGGCGGTGGGAGCGCTCTGGATTACCACATGGAACGCTGGGCCCGCAGAGCACGCTGAACAAACGGATCCAACCCGAGGGGCAACGCACGCAACGATTGACGCCAAACGCGGCGAATCTGCAGAAAAGCGAACCCCTAGGAAAAATGCTCCGCGAGCTCCGCGAACTCCGCGTTCCCGCGTGCCCGCACCCGCGCCCAGGCTTGCGTGCGCAGCCGTGGCGATTTCCGGCGCCGCAGCGCTTGCTTACGAGGTGGCATGGACCCGGCTGCTCGCGCTCGTTATCGGCCCGACCACCTACGCGTTCGCAACCATGGCAGCCGCGTTCATCACGGGGCTTGCCATCGGATCGGCTGCCGCAGCCGGCGTGTCGCGTCGCACGCCGCGGCCGGCAATCTGGCTCGGCGTCATGCTCGTCGCGGGCGCGGTCGCCTCGATGGCCGCCGCCTGGTATGCAGCGACGCGCCTGCCTCTCATCGTCGCCGCGCAGGTCGCCGATCCGAACGTGATCTTCAGCCGCGTCGTCACCGCCCAGGCCCTTGGCGTCGCGCTGCTGCTGCTGCCCACGACCGTTGCGCTCGGCGCAACGTTTCCTTTCGCGCTGGCCCTGGCCGGGAACGCATCCACCGTCGGCCGAGATACCGCCCGTGTGTACACCGCGAACACGATTGGGGCCATCGTCGGCGCGCTGGCGGCCGGCTTCGTCCTCATCCCGCAGCTTGGGCTGCGGTCGACGTTCCAGGCCGCGGCGATCCTGTCCGTTCTCGGCGGTGCTTGTTGTCTTTTGATTGCCCTGTCCGAGCTGCCACGCGCGATCCATTCGTCTTCGGTGTTTTCGGGGTTTCGGGGCAGATCGCTCCTGACGGCGGCAATCGCAACAGCATCCCTCGTCACGATCGTGGCGCTTCCCGGCTGGGACCGCGAGCTGCTGGCGAGCGGCGCGTACAAGTACGCCCCGTACCTGCAATTGGCCGACCGCGACCTGATCCTGCGCGCGGGCACGCTGGAGTACTACAGCGAGGGGGCCGCCGGCACCGTGAGCGTTCGTCGGCTGACCGGAACGCGGTCGCTGGCCATCGACGGCAAGGTGGACGCGTCGAACGGCGGCGACATGCTCACGCAGCGGCTGCTCGGCCTGCTCCCGGTGCTGATCCATGGAAACGCGCGCGACATCGCCGTCATCGGCCTCGGCAGCGGCGTCACGGTCGGTTCGGCGCTCGCACCCGGCACCGTGCAGCACGCGGACGTCGTCGAGATCTCGCCCGAGGTCGTCGAGGCGTCGCATTATTTCGACGACGAGAGCGGCCGCGTCCTGGCACAGCCGGCGGTTCGTCTCATCGTCGGCGACGGTCGATCGCACCTGCTGCTGACGCCGCGACACTACGACGTCATCGTGTCGGAACCGTCGAACCCCTGGATGGCCGGCGTGGCGTCGCTGTTCACTCGAGAGTTTTTCGAGGCGGCGCGAGCGCGACTGAGCCCGCACGGCCTGCTGTGCCAGTGGGCGCACACCTACGACATCAGCGCCGACGACTTGCAGTCGATCGTCCGCACGTTCGCCGCCGTCTTTCCGCAGGGCACGATGTGGCTCGTCGGCGAAGGCGATCTGCTGCTCATCGGCGCAAATGACGGTGCCCTGGACGCTCGACTCGCCGCGATCGCCGCGGGGTGCCGTAAGGGCACAACCCCGGCGACTCTGGCGACGCTCGGCATCGACAACGCCGCGGCACCATTCAGCTTGCTGTCGTTGTATGCCGGCGGTCCGCGCGAGATGGAACGCTACGCCGGGCAGGCCGCTCTCCAAACAGACGACCGCATGGCGCTGGAATACTCGGCGCCGCGCGGCATCTACGGGCGTACCGTCAGCCAGAACGGCATTGCGATTGGCGCGCTGCTGGGCGAGCAGCCCGCGGTGGTCCGCACGGCGATCGATGTCGCCACCGATGCCGATTGGACGTCCCGTGGCGTCATGCTGCTCAGGGCCGAGGCGTTCGGCCTCGCGTACGACGCATTTCGGCGTGCGCTCGCGATCAACAGCCGCAACATCGCGGCGCTCACCGGGCTCTCCGATGCGGCGGCTGGATTCCACCGCGAGCAGGATGAACGTGTCTGGCTGACGGCGATCGCCGGGCGCGAGCCGGCAAATGCGGCCGTACGCGTCGAGTTGGCGCGGCTCATGGCGTCGGCCGGGGAGTTCGAGCCTGCACTCAACGCAGCGGAAGAAGCCCTCCGAATTATTCCGGACGACCCGCGCGCAGCCGAACAAGTCGCCTCAATTCTTGCCGACGCGGGCGCCGCCGAGCGTCTGACACAGTTCGCCGATCGCCTTGTCGAACGATTTCCTGACCGCACCGAGCCCCGCTACTACCGCGCGACGGCGCTCTTTCTCCGCGGTCGCACCGACGAAGCACTGGCCGCCATAGAGCCGGTGGTCAACGCGCATCCCGAGCACGCGCGCGCCCAGAACTTGCTCGGCGCCGCGTGTGCCACGCTCGGCCGCAGGGACTGCGCGCAGGCGGCGTTTCAGGCTTCTCTCCGCGCGAACCCGCGCGATTCGTCCACATACGTGAACCTTGCGATGTTCCATCTTCAGAACGGCAACGCGGAAGCGGCGAGCGGCTATTTCGCCGAGGCGCTCGCGCTCGATCCCGCGTCCGAATCGGCGCGAAACGGCCTTGCGCAGTCGCGCGTCCAACTCGACGCGAATCCACAATAACGTTTCGATCTCCAAAGTTCCGAAGTCGCCCTGCACAAAAATTCCCACGCAGCGATCCAGAAGTACTGTTTTTACGGCGTTGTGCCGATATGTGTACGAGGAGATGCAGATCGAATCATGCGGCTCTCAGCGGCATACAACTTGCTCCGCGAACGAACGGAGGATGTTATGAGTCTCGTCCGGCTTCTCGGCTTCACCACTCTTGCCTGCGGTTGCGTCGTCGGCCGCTATCGCGAAGTGGCAACAAGTCGCGAAGTCACCTACGTCGAGGAAAAAGGTCAGTCGTGCGGGAGCCACGGACATCGGCGCAATCACACCGTGGCAGCCGACGGCCCCGCAACGGCGTCGTTTCTCGGCCTCGTGACGAAAGCATCCTGACCGCCCTGTGACCGCCCGGCCACAGCGACGTGGCCCGATCACCCCAATCCCCGCCTGCTCTAACGCGCGCGCCTCTCCGGACCGACATATCTGTCGTGTCAGTGCTTCTGAAGCCATTCACCCGCGTCGGATACGGCCGTTCGAACGCCCGCTTTTATCACGCCGACTGCCTCGACGTGTTGGGCCAGCTCCCGCGGCACAGCGTGGACGTCATCGTGACATCGCCGCCTTACAACCTGGGCATTCAATACAACCGCTACAGGGACACGCTGCCGCAGGCGGACTACCTCGAATGGACGAATGCGTGGATCGGCGCAGCCGCGAAAGTGCTCACGCCTGACGGGTCGCTGTTCCTGAACGTTGGCGCGAAACCCTCGGATCCGTGGACGGCGTTCGATGTCGCGCAGGCGGCGCGTCCGCACCTGCGGCTCCAGAACATCATCCACTGGATCAAATCGATCGCCATCGATCGGGAGTCTGCCGGCTCGGCGGCGGGACTCACGCGCGATTTGGCGGTTGGCCACTACAAGCCGATCAACAGCGAGCGGTTTCTGAACGACTGTCACGAGTTCATCTTCCACTTCACCCCGCTCGGCTCGACGCTGCTCGATCGCCTTGCGTTGGGAGTGCCCTATCAGGATCAGTCGAACGTCGCGCGCTGGCAGGCCGCCGCGGACGGAGTCCGGTGCCGCGGCAATACGTGGTTCATCCCGTACGAAACCATCCAGCGCCGCGATCGCGACCGCCCGCACCCAGCGACGTTTCCCACGCGGCTGCCGGAACAGTGCCTGCGCCTTCATGGTCTGGGACGTATTCGGCTGGTGATGGACCCGTTCACCGGTCTGGGGAGCACGGCAGTGGCCTGCGCGCGCCTGGGCGTCGACTTTGTGGGCGCGGACGTCGACGAGGCCTACCTGACAGAAGCGGCCGCGCGTACGGAATCGGCGACGAAAGGGCGGATGAAGAAAGCGGCGCTTACTTCTTTGTCGACGAAACGGGTGCGGGAAGGGGCTTGAGCACGTACTCTTTCCGGAACCACACCTGCGCGCCCTTGCGCGTCACCTTCACGTCGATCTGGCGGCGGCGCCGTGTGGAGTCGGAATTCTTCGACTGGTAGCCGAGCACGTAGTAATCGCTCGTCTCCGCGTCGATCCGCTTCAACGCCTTGCTCATGTCGTTCTGGTTGACCACCGCGAGGCCGCCGGTTTCCTCGGCAATCACGCGCAGACTGTCCTGAGACTTCCGCACGAATTCGCCCCACTGCTGCGGATCCACCTGCTCGTCGATGTCGCTCATCCCGACGAGCCCGCGCGGGTCGATCGTGTAGACGGTGACGTTCGAGCGGTTTGCCTGCCGCGTCAGCTCGCCGAGCTCGCGCGCGAGATCGGCGTCGGCGAACGTCTCGTTCTGCTTCTGCTGCTGCGTGAACGGGTCCGGACTGTTGTTCGTCGTGGTGCCGTCGTCGTTCTGCTGCTTGTTCGCCTGATTCTGCGACCGCGCCATCTCGTTCTGCGCGAACGGTGAATTCGGATCCATCAAGCCGAGTCGGGCGTCCTGGAACGGATTGAAGTCGTACCCGTCGCTGACGTACACGAGCGCTTTTCGCCGGTTGTGCACCTGCTCGAGGTTGTTCAGGAGGTCGTACACCGTCGAGAACGCCACATGTGCGCGATAGCGCACTTCGCTCGGCCCTTCAGCGCCCGACGCGCCATTGATGATGTCGCTCGGCTTCAGCTCGCTGCCTGCGATCTTCTTGATGGCTTCCTCGAGGCGGTTCTTGTCGTACGTCATGTCGATTGCGATCGACGAAGGGCCGCTCGAAACGATGCCGAACATGTCGCCGTCGTGAACGAGCTCTTTCGAGATCCTCTTGAACAGATCGCGCACGCGGCCGGTGTTGTGAAACTGCAGGTGCAGATCGTCGACGAAGAACAGGAAGATGCGCCCGGACACATCATTCCGCGGACGCGACGGCGGCAGGATGATGCCCTCGGGCGGCGGCGGCGGCGGCGGCGCGAGCACGTTGGTGACCCGTCCGCCGGTGACAACCGTCATCGACGCGATGTCCTGCTTGACGCCGTCTTCCCAGATCTCGAACTCGTCCTTCTTCAGGTCGGGGACGAAATTCCCCTTGTCGTCGCGCACGATGACGTCGTTCGTGACGAAGTCCACCTGCATTCTGAAGGTTGGTCGCTCCTGCGCCGCGGCGGGAGGCTGCCCCGCCGGAGGTTGCTGGGCGGGAGCCGGCGTCTGGGCGGACAACCCGACGGCCAGAATCGCGACAAGGGCCGCGGACGACAAACCGTTCATTTTCTTACTCATAAAGTTGGATTATACATCGCGCAAAGCGCGCCGCGCTGTCCGTGTCACGAGGGTGGTCGCCACCACGGTCGCGGCCAGGCCGCCGAGCAGCACCGCGTAATAAGACGTATCCCGCGCCAGCCGGGCCTGCCCCGCCAGCGCGAGTGCCTCGCGCGTGACTTTGCCCGCATACGCGTAGACGAGCGTGCTCGGAACCATTCCTGAAGACGCAAGCAGGAAGTCCCAGACCGAGAGGGTCGTCAGCCCGAGAGCGTAGTTCAGAAAATTGAACGGCACGACCGGTGAGAGCCGAAGCAAGAACACCAGACGGCGCCCCTGGGTGCAGACAGCCCGATCGATCGCCGCGAACCGCGGCATCGCGTCGAGCCTCCGGGCAACGATGCGGCGCGCGACATGACGCCCGAGCAGGAACGCCGCAGTCGACCCGAGGAGCGCCCCGCCGAGCGCGTACGCGACGCCCTCAACCAGGCCGAAAATGGCGCCACCCGCGAGCGTGAGCAACGAACCTGGAACCAGGGCAACCACCGCTGCCGCATAGATGAGCACAAAAGGCAACGGGGGCAGCGGCGCCGTAGCCGCGAACGTTTTCAGCAATGGCGAGGAATCTGGGGGCGACGCTCCCGGCGCCCCACAATACGATCAGCAATACGGCGGCGACGCTCAGCAGCCGAAGCCGGCTTTGAATCGAATTCACTCCCCCACATCGTCGGCACGCTGCTCGACCGCGTCCGCGACCGGAGCGGCCGGATCGGCTTGCGGCTGAGCAGCGAAGCTTCGCTGCCTGCCGCGCCGACGGCGTCGCTTGCGAGGTGATCGGTCCCCTTCGCCGGCCGGTGCAGGTTGACCTGCGGCTTCAGGCACGGCTGCACCCTCGTCGGGCGCCGGCACGTCGGCCGTCGGCTCCGCCGCGGCTTGACGGGCCGCCCGTTCAGCGCGCTCCGTACGTCGACGCTCCCGCCATTTTTCGGCGTCGGCCGACGGAATTGGCGTCTCCAGAATCGCGCGCCAATCGAAGCTGACGCCGGGATTCTGCGTTTCGAGGGCCCGCCGGACGCTGTCGTCGAACGGTTGGCGACCAACTTTCACGTCGGGCGGCGTCCGGAACCAGTACAAAACGCGCGACACCGACCTGCCGCGGCGGTTGATCGGCTCGACGAGGGTGAAGTATTCGTAGCCGCGTTTGTCGCGTGAAAAGCGAAGAAAAGCCATGTAGCCGTCAGCTACTCATTTCCTCTTCTGCTTCTTGACAGCCTTCGCCCGGGCAGGCTTCGCCCGCGCACCTGGCTTGCGGCGCGAGGCAGGACGCGCCGCGGTGCGGGGGGCGGGCCGTGCCGCAGGACGCGCGAGCCGCGGTGCGCGCGGCGCAGGCGGCGCTTCGCGGCTGCGGTGGACGAGCGTGAAGCGCACTTCGTCGCCCACCGTATGGAAGCTCCAGATTTCGGCGACGTACACGTGGTTGTCTTCACACAAACGGCGGGCCACGTCGACCATCCCCGCCGGCACGTACAGATGGAAAGCCGCGCGCAGTTTCGAGAAATGCGTCCACTGCGCCAGCGCTTCAAGGTGATTGACCGATTCGCCGGTTTCGACTTCGACGACCGCCTGAAGCCGGTGCCCGCGATCCTGCGAGAACAGGACGAGATCGGGATAGAGGGCCGAAGGCCCCGTGCCCACGGCCACATTCTGTTCGACGCCCGGATTCATCCCGGTGTCGTAACGGCGTCGAAACTTGTTCTGGAGCTGGCGGATAATGCGGTCGTGCTCGAGTTGCTCGCGGACTGGCCGCACCAGAATCGGGCTCACCGAGCGCCTCCAAACGGTTGGATCACGATCAAACTCGAAATCTTAGCACGGTTTAGCACGCAGCTCGACGGCGCTCGGGAGGCCCGACCCAGCTCGGTCGGTTACAATATAGAAGTGCTGGCCGCTATGGTCGATCGCATTGGCGCAAAAATCTTGATCGTCGACGATGATGAAGGTGTCACTCAGACCTTCGCGCGCATGCTGCGCCTTGAAGGGTATCAGGTTCGCACCGCGGTGAACGCCGAAATGGGTCTCGACGAAGCGGCGGCGACTCATCCCGACGCGATCATCCTCGACCTCCGCATGCCGCTTGTCGACGGTCTCGGATTCCTGCGCCGCCTTCGCGAGCGCGACGCCGACCGGTCCATCCCCGTGGCCATCGTCACTGGCGACTACTTCCTCGACGATTCCCTCTCCGCGGAGTTGCGCGAGCTCGGCGCCGAGCTGCGGTTCAAACCGCTGTGGCTCGAAGACCTGGTCGGGCTGGCGCGCAACCTTCTCAAGGTGACCCACTGAACGACGCGGGAAGCCGATTTCTGAAAGCGTGCCGGCGGCAACCTGTTGATGCGACGCCTGTCTGGTTCATGCGGCAGGCCGGCCGGTACATGAGCGAATACCGGAGCCTTCGCGAACGCTATTCCCTCCTCGACCTGTGCCGAACCCCGGACCTCGCGACCGAAGTGACGCTGCAACCGGTGCGGCGCATCGAAGTCGACGCGGCTATTCTGTTCTCGGATCTGCTGCTCCCGCTCGAACCGATGGGCATCCCGTTCGACTTCGTCAGCGGCGAAGGTCCTGCCGTCGAGAATCCGCTCCGTAGTGAAGGCGACCTCGAGCGCGTCCACCGGTTCGAGCCGCGCGAAGGTCTCTCGTACGTGCTGGAGGCGATCCGCCAGATCAAGCAGGCGCTTGGCGGCCGCGTGCCGCTCATTGGGTTTGCCGGCGCGCCCTTCACGTTGGCTTCCTATGCCATCGAGGGTGGCCATTCGAATTCATTCGCCCATACCAAAGCCTTGATGTACGGAGTGCCGGCAGCATGGCATCGATTCTGTGATCTGATCGCCGATGTCATCGCCGATTACTTGACGGCCCAGGTCGACGCGGGCGTCGATGCCGTGCAGCTGTTCGATTCGTGGGTCGGCGCCTTGAACGCCGCCGACTATCGCGAATTCATACTGCCGCACACACGGCGCATCTTCGAGCGGCTTGCTCCGCTCGGTGTTCCATCAATTCATTTCGGCGTCGGCACCGGATCGATCCTCGGCGAGCTGCGAGCGGCGGGCGGCGATGTGCTGGGAGCCGATTGGCGCACGCCGCTCGACGAGGCGTGGGAACGGATCGGCAGCGACCGCGCGATCCAGGGCAATCTCGATCCGACCGTTCTTCTCGGACCGCTCGATCGCATTTTCGCGGCTACCGACGACGTGCTGGCGCGCGCGGGCGGGCGGCCGGGCCACATCTTCAACCTTGGCCATGGCATTCTGCCGATGACTCCGGTCGAGCACGTGCAAGCGGTCGCGCGATACGTGCATCAGCAGACGAGGCGGTGACAAAGCACGGTGCACGGTGCTTCGTGCGCGGTGCACGGTGCTTCGTGCGCAGGGCATGGTGCACGGTGCACGGTGCACCGCGCACCGTGCACGACAGATCTATGGCTAAGACAGGCGTTCTGCTCATGGCCCACGGCACGCCAGTCACGCTCGACGAGATGCCGGACTATCTGCGGCTCGTTCGTGGCGGGCGGCCGCCCTCCGACGAGCTCGTCGCGGAAATGCGGCACAATTACAGTGCCATCGGCGGCCGCTCGCCGCTGACGGACATCACGAATGCCCAGGCCGACGCGCTTCGCGGCAGGCTTGGATTGGATGTGCCGGTTGCCGTGGGCATGCGCAACTGGCGGCCGTTCATCTCGGACGCGATCGGCGAGCTCGTCGCCGCCGGCGTCACACGCATTGTCGGCATTCCAATGGCGCCGCAGTTTTCAACTCTCAGCGTGCAGAAATACGTGGCGGCCGCGAAGGCCGCGCTTCCCGCCACTGTCGAGCTCGACGCCGTCGAGTCGTTTCATGGCCACCCGCGGCTGCTCGATGCCTTCGCCGAGCGCGTGCGGGCGGCGCAGCCGAAATCCGACGAGCTCGTGGTTTTCACGGCACACAGTCTGCCGATGCGCGCCATTGAGTCGGGCGATCGATACGTCGAGGAAGTAGAGACCACCGCGCGCGGCGTCGCGGACCGGGCGGGTGTCAAGGCCTACGCACGCGCGTACCAAAGCGCCGGCCGTACCCCGGAGCCCTGGATCGGCCCCAGCATCGCCGAGATGATCGACGATCGATCGGCCCACGGCGTGCGGAAGTTCCTGATCGTGCCGATCGGCTTTGTCTGCGATCACACGGAAATCCTCTTCGACATCGACGTCCAGGCGGCGCAGGTCGCTCGCGAGTTCGCGACGTCGCTCCGGCGCACCGAATCGCTCAACACGTCGCCGACGTTCATCGCGATGCTCGAGGACGTCGTGAGGCCGATGCTGTAATCTGTCGCCGCGGTATGTCCAAGGTCCTAAGGTCTTCGTACTTCGTCCGTCCTCGGTCCTTGGTCCGTCCTCGGTCCTTGGTCCGTCCCTGGTCCTTGGTCCGGGATGTCGCGCGGGGCGGACGACGAGGGGACGAGGGAGCGACCCAGGACGAAGGACGGACGCGGGACGAGGGACGGACGCGGCACCAAGGACGAGGAACCACGGACCCATGGCCTCTATCGACTGCGCCGTGATCGGCGCCGGCATCGCGGGCCTCGCGACGGCGTACGAGCTGTCGCGCCAGGGCGTGTCGTTCGTGGTGCTCGAACGGGCGGCGCGCGCCGGCGGCGTCATCTTCAGCGAGGAGATCGACGGCTACACGATCGACGGCGGACCTGATGCGCTGCTGATTCAGAAGCCGGAGGCGATTGCACTGTGTCGGGAGATCGGCCTCGGCGACCGCCTCGTGGTGACCAAGCCGCCTCGACTCGCATTCGTCCAACGTGACGGTCGCCTGCACGCGCTGCCGGCCGCGTCGGTTCTTGGCATTCCCACGCGCGTCGGTCCGTTCGCCCGCACGCGCCTCTTCTCCTGGCGCGGGAAACTCCGCATGGGGGCCGAACTGTTCGTCCCGCGGCGGCGCG